>ERZ773359.320-NODE-320-length-67464-cov-6.692430_pt1 | contig 67464 bp, 51 predicted proteins | sample MGYA00374955_ERZ773359 | MGnify/ENA primary metagenome ERZ773359 (study PRJEB29098, sample SAMN04486028) | biogas fermenter metagenome | study: EMG produced TPA metagenomics assembly of the Biogas fermentation microbial communities from Germany - Plant 4 DNA1... | reverse complement strand
TGATCTTTATCACTACTGGCATCTGCCTCCCCCGGCTAATCTATGTGAGAAAGTGGATGCGTCCTGTCAGATTCGAGTCCAACCGGACCGAAATAGTACTATCCGGCGCGCTGTCAGGAAGTTTCTACCGGCTGCAAATCTTGTCGGGCTCCTACTCGAGTGACCCCGACATTTCTCTGTGATTGCGATTGGGAGGAGGTTAAAGCCTTGCCACGCGAAATAGTCACCATAGACGGCAACGAAGCTGCTGCCTATGTTGCCCACAAGACGAACGAAGTTATTGCGATTTACCCCATCACCCCGTCTTCGCCGATGGGCGAGCACGCCGACGCGAAGAGCGCGCGCGGGGAGAAGAACATCTGGGGGACCGTCCCGCTCGTCGTCGAGATGCAGGCCGAGAGTGGCGCCGCCGGTGCGGTTCACGGCGCGCTGACGACCGGTTCGCTGACCACGACGTTCACGGCCAGCCAGGGCCTGCTGCTGATGATCCCCAACATGTACAAGATCGCCGGCGAGCTGACGAGCACGGTGTTCCACATCGCCGCCCGCTCCATCGCCGCGCAGGGCCTGTCGATCTTCGGCGATCACAGCGACGTGATGGCCGCCCGCGCCACCGGCTGGGGGATGCTGTTCTCGAACTCGGTGCAGGAAGTGATGGACTTCGCGCTCATCGCGCAGGCGGCGACGCTCGAATCGCGCGTGCCGTTCCTGCACGTCTTCGACGGCTTCCGCACCTCGCACGAGATCAACAAGATCGAGAAGCTGTCGGATGACGACATCCGCGCGATGATCGACGACGAACTGGTGCGCCAGCATCGCCTGCGCGGGCTCTCGCCTGACCGCCCCGTCATGCGCGGCACGGCCCAGAACCCCGACGTGTACTTCCAGGCACGTGAGACCGTCAACCCGTACTACCTCGCCGCGCCGGAGATCGTGCAGAAGGCGATGGACAAGTTCGCGGGGATCGTCGGTCGCCAGTACCACCTGTTCGACTACGTCGGCGCGCCTGACGCCGAGCGCGTGATCGTGCTGATGGGCTCCGGCGCGGAGACCGTCGAGGAGACGGTGAACTACCTCGTCGCTCAGGGCGAGAAGGTCGGCGTGCTGAAGGTGCGCCTGTACCGCCCGTTCTCGGTGAAGCACTTCATCGACGCACTGCCCTCGACCGTCAAGGTCATCGCGGCGCTCGACCGCACGAAGGAACCCGGTTCCGCCGGCGAGCCGCTGTACCTCGACGTGGTGAGTGCGGTGAGCGAGGCGATGGCGAGCGACGACGCGCCGTTCGAGCGGATGCCGCGCATCATCGGCGGGCGCTACGGCCTCTCCTCCAAGGAGTTCACGCCGGCGATGGCGAAGGGCATCTTCGACGAGATGGCGACGGCCCAGCCGCGCAACCACTTCACCATCGGTATCAACGACGATGTGACGCACACCAGCCTGCCCTACGACCCGAGCTTCAACATCGAGCCGCATGATGTCGTGCGGGCGATGTTCTGGGGCCTGGGCTCCGACGGTACGGTCGGCGCGAACAAGAACTCGATCAAGATCATCGGCGAGGAGACGGACAACTACGCGCAGGGCTATTTCGTCTACGACTCCAAGAAGTCCGGCGCTCGCACCATCTCGCACCTGCGCTTCGGCCCGCGCCCGATCCGGAGCCCGTACCTGATCAGCAGCGCGAACTTCGTCGCGGTGCACCAGTTCGGCTTCCTTGAGCGCTACGACGTGCTCGCGGCGGCTGAGAACGGCGCGATCTTCCTGCTGAACTCGCCCTACGGCCCGGATGAGGTCTGGGACCGGCTCCCGCGCAAGGTGCAGCAGCAGATCATCGACAAGAACCTGAAGTTCTACGTGCTCGACGCCTACAAGGTCGCCAGCGAGACGGGCATGGGCGTTCGCATCAACACCATCATGCAGACGGCCTTCTTCGCCATCAGCGGGGTGCTCCCGCGGGATGAGGCCATCGCCAAGATCAAGGAAGCGATCCGCAAGTCGTACGGCAAGCGAGGCGAGGCGGTCGTGCAGAAGAACTACGCGGCGGTTGACGCGGCGCTTGACTACCTGTACGAGGTGGACGTGCCCTCGCAGGTGACGAGCACCATTGAGCTTCCGCCGGTCGTGCCCCCCGAGGCGCCGGAGTTCGTGCAGCGTGTCACCGCGAAGATGATGGCCGGTGAGGGCGACGAACTGCCCGTGAGCATGCTGCCCGCCGACGGCACCTACCCCACCGCGACCACGCGCTGGGAGAAGCGCAACATCGCGCTCGAAGTGCCCGTCTGGGCGGAAGACCTGTGCATCCAGTGCGGCAAGTGCGTGTTTGTCTGCCCGCACGCGGTCATCCGTGCCAAGACGGTCTCGCCCGACGTGCTGGTCGATGCGCCGGCGGGCTTCAAGACGCTCGACGCCAAGTTCCGCGAGCTGCCTGCGGGCACGAAGTACACGATCCAGGTGTCGGTCGAGGACTGCACCGGCTGCGCGCTGTGCGTCGAGGTCTGCCCGGTGAAGGACAAGCAGGTCGAAGGCCGCAAGGCGCTCAACATGGTGCCGGTGCACGAGGTCCGCGAGCAGGGTATCGAGTACTGGAAGTACTTCGAGAGCCTGCCGGAAGTGGACCGCTTCGACGGCCTGAAGTTCACGACCGTGAAGAACGTCCAGCTCCTCCAGCCGCTCTTCGAGTTCTCGGGTGCGTGCGCGGGCTGCGGCGAGACGCCTTACATCAAGCTGATGAGCCAGCTCTTCGGCGACCGCGCGATTGTCGCCAACGCGACCGGCTGCTCCAGCATCTACGGCGGCAACCTGCCGACCACGCCGTGGTCGCAGAACCGCGAAGGGCGCGGCCCCGCGTGGAGCAACTCGCTCTTTGAGGACAACGCCGAGTTCGGCTTCGGCATGCGCCTGACCATCGACAAGCAGCGCGAGTACGCGGCGGAACTGGTGGAACGGCTGCGCGACGTGATTGGCGACGAACTGGCCGACGCGCTGCTCGACGCCGACCAGTCCGATGAGGCCGGCATCGCCGCACAGCGCGAGCGTGTGGAGCAGCTCCGGGCGGTGCTCGACGGCATCGACGACCCGGCGGCGCGTGACCTCTACACCCTGGCGGACGTGCTCGTGAAGAAGAGCGTGTGGATCATCGGCGGCGACGGCTGGGCCTACGACATCGGCTACGGCGGCCTCGACCACGTGCTTGCGAGCGGGCGCAACGTCAACGTGCTCGTGCTCGACACCGAGGTGTACTCGAACACCGGCGGTCAGTCGTCGAAGGCGACGCCGCTCGGCGCGGTGGCGAAGTTCGCCGCGGCAGGCAAGCCGCTGCCGAAGAAGGACCTCGGCATGATGGCGATGTCCTACGGCAATGTGTACGTGGCGCAGGTGGCGATGGGCGCGAACGACACGCAGACGATGCGCGCCTTCCTCGAGGCCGAGTCCTACGATGGTCCGTCGCTCATCATCGCGTACAGCCACTGCATCGAGCACGGCTACAACCTGACGCAGGGCCTGAGCCAGCAGGAACTCGCGGTGAAGTCCGGCTACTGGCCGCTGTACCGCTTCGACCCGCGCCTGAAGGAGCAGGGCAAGAACCCGTTCCAGCTTGACTCGCGCGAGCCGAGCATCCCGCTCAAGGACTACGCGTATAACGAGACGCGCTATCGCATGCTCAGCCAGACCATGCCGGAGCGCGCCGAGGAACTGCTTGAGGAAGCGCAGCAGGCAGTGCTCGAGCGGTGGAAGAAGTACGTGGGCCTGGCGAAGCTGTACGAGCCGGAGCCCGTCGCAGAACCCGCCGCCGACTAGCTCTGTAACGATCACATCAACCGCTCCGGGGATGCCCCGGGGCGGTTTTTTTGATCGAGGGTGGGGGCGGATCTGTTCAATGAAAAACCGCCGCGACGTTTAGCCGCAGCTACAGTGTGTTTACGACCTCTGTAGGGGCAGGTCTCAGACCTGCCCCTGCCACCCGTCCCGACTGCCCTAGTCACGGTGAGAATATTCCCGCTGGAAAGTTGAGATGATGCCCATCCGTGACTAGAATTAGCCCTGACGACATGCCGCCGGCATGGCTGGCACAACATAAAGCAGGCATTCAGGGAGACATCCACGCATGGAACATGAGCCATCTCTCGAGTCGGGGCCGAGCAGCCCGCCCTGGAATACCACGCTGAAAGTCGTTGTCGGCGTGCTTGCCGTCATCCTGATCGGTCTGGCGGCGTACGCTTTCCGCGCGGTGTTCGTACCAGTGATCCTCGGGTGCATCATCGCGTATGTGCTCTCGCCGGTCGTGCGCGACCTCACCCTCTCGCTGCCGCTGCCCCGCGTGGTGGCGACGCTGCTCGTCTTCCTCGCCGTGATCGCCATCGTCATCCCGGTGGGAGTGCTCGGTATTCAGGAGCTTATTCGGGAGGCGGCCACGTTTGGCAACCGGCTGATCGCCGCCATCCAGACGCTCAGTGAAATGGGCGGGGACACGATCCACATCCTCGGGTTCGAAATTGTCATCGGGACCCTGCAGGATCAAATCGCCGCACAGCTTACGAGCACCATCCGCGACATGATCCCCAGCACGGTGAACTTTGCGCTGAGCGCGGCGCGCACGGTGGTGTTCGGTGTGTTTACGCTGTTCATCGGCTTCTACCTGACGCGCGACGCCGACCGCATTGTAGTGTCGATCAAGAAGCTGGTCCCACCGGCCTACCGCGCGGACGCCGATGCGCTGCTCGGCGAGATCAACAGCGTATGGGCCGCCTTCCTGCGCGGGCAGGTGATCCTCGCGCTGATTGTGACGGTGATCCTCACCGGCGTCAGCGCGGCGCTGGGGCTGCCGCAGCCGCTCCTGCTCGGCGTGTGGGGCGGCCTGCTGGAGTTCCTGCCGAGCATCGGCAATATGATCTGGGGGGCAACGGCCATCACCCTGGCCATTGTAGAAGGGTCAAGCACGCTGTCTTTACCGACACCTGTGTTCGTGCTGGTCGTGGTGATCGCGTACGTGGCGTTTGCGCAGCTTGACATGAACGTGCTCATCCCGAACATCCTCGGCGGGCAGATCCGGCTGCACCCGGTCGTCGTGCTGATCGGTGTGATTATCGGGCTGTCGGTGGGCGGCGTGCTCGGTGTGGCGCTGGCCGCACCGACGATCGCCTCGCTGCGCGTGATTGGCCGGTATCTCTACGCCAAGATATTCGACCTGCCGCCCTTCCCGCCCGACGAACCTCCCGGCGCTCGTGCGGAGGCGCAGCCGGCGCGGAAGGCAAAAACGAAAGCAAAGAAGGCGCGAGCGAGGAAGGAGCGGCCTGGCCCCGAGGCGCTGCTGGATTAGCGAGCCGTCGCGAGAGCATCCGCCGACGCGCTAAACTAAACATAAGACACAGCCCCGTGGCCCGGTATGCCGCCCATCTACCGCGAGGCGCCTGAGTAAGTGGAGATTAGCTCGCATGAGAGACGTGTTAGAGAGTCTGGAACGCTGGCGCGAGCGCGGCGAGGACATCGCCGTGGCGACCGTGATCAACACCTGGGGGTCTGCCCCGCGCCCGGTCGGCTCGAAGATGGTATCGACCCGCAGTGGTGGTATCGCCGGGTCGGTGAGCGCTGGCTGTGTGGAGAACGCCGTCCTTGAGGCGGGGGAAAATGTGATGGCCACCGGCCAGCCGCGCCTGCTGCACTACGGCGTAGCAGATGATACCGCATGGGATGTCGGGCTGGCGTGCGGGGGCGAGATCGAGATATTTGTCGAGCCGTTCTCGGCGCTTGAGAGCGTGTACGATCAGATCAAGTCATACCTGGAGGCGCGGGAGCCGATTGCCGTGGTCAGCGTGCTCAACGGCCCGCCGCAGATGATGAACCGCAAGCTGATCGTGCTGGAGGATGGCCGGACGGAGGGCACGCTGGAGCTGGGCGAGCACCGCGAGCGGGTCGTGCAGGCGGCGCTGAACCTGCTCATGCGGGAGACAGGCGGCGTCATCGACCTGGAGGGCGGCCCGACGCTGTTTGTCGAGACATACCCGGCTGCGCCGCGCCTCATTATTGTCGGCGCAGTCCACATCGCCGAGGCGCTCATCACCATGGCGAACGCTGCCGGGTTTGACACCATCCTCGTTGACCCGCGCAGTGCATTTGCCACCCGCGAGCGCTTCCCCGAGGTAAACCAGCTCGTGCGGGAATGGCCGGACAAGGCGCTCTCGAAGATGAAGCTGAACCACTCGGCGTATGTCGTCGTGCTGACGCATGACCCCAAGCTCGACGACCCGGCGCTGATCACGGCGCTCCAGAGCGGCGCACGCTACGTCGGCGCGCTGGGCAGCAAGCGCACCAACCGCCTGCGGATCGAGCGGCTGCGCGAGGCGGGCCTGACGGAAGAACAACTCGCGCGGCTGCACGCGCCCATCGGGCTGGACCTCGGTGGGCGTACCCCGCCGGAGATTGCGATCAGCGTTATGGCCGAGATCGTCCAGGTGCGGAACGCCGAGCCGGCGGAGGCCGCCGCGACGGCGTGAGGGGTAACCCGGCCTGCCCTGAATTGATAAGACAATGGCGGTGGGGAGCTAATGATGCGGTCGATGCGAAGCATTGCGCATCACATCCGCCCCTGCTAAAAAACGAGCGAGGCGCACATTAGCCTCGCTCGTCTGGTTGATTCCGGTTGTCGCTCAGTCAGCCACCGGACTTTCGGCGTGCTTGCCGTGCTCCCGCGTGGGGTCGAGGTGCTGGTACTCGCCCGTGCGCAGGTGGCACGCCGCCAGATGGTTCGGGTTGCCGTTCACCGGCAGCAGGACCGGCTCGATGTTCGCGCAGATGTCGAGCACGGCGATCGGGCAGCGCGGGTGGAAGCGGCAGCCGGTCGGCGGGTTGATCGGGTTCGGGATCTCGCCCTCCGGGAGCGGCATGGTGCGGCGGCGCTCCGGGTCGGGCACGGGCACGGCTGAGAGCAGCGCCTCGGTGTAGGGGTGCGCCGGGTTGGCGTACACATCGCGCAGGCTGCCGATCTCGGCCATCTTGCCCAGGTACATCACGCCGATGCGGTCGCAGATGTACTTCGCCGTGGCGAGGTCGTGCGTGATGAAGAGGTACGTCAGGTTGAACTCCCGCTGAAGCCGCTTCATCAGCTCAAGAAGCTGCGCGCGCACGGATACGTCCGCCATGGCGATCGGCTCGTCCGCGACGATCAGTTCCGGCTGCGTGATGAGCGCCCGTGCGATGACGGCGCGCTGGCGCTGCCCGCCGGAGATCTGGTGCGGGAACTTGTCGTAGATGGTGCTCGCCGGTGTCAGGCCGACATGCTCCATCATCTCCTCGACGGCCTTGCGCGCGCGCTGCTTGTCTGAGTCGATATGGATGCGGTAGCCGTGGGCGATGCCGTCGCCGACACTCATGCGCGGGTTGAGCGAGGCTGTCGGGTCCTGGAAGATGAGCTGCATGCGCTTGCGCATCTGCCGCATCTGGTCGGTAGACAGCGTGCTCAGGTCGATGCCGTCGAACAGGACTTTCCCCTCGCTCGGCTCGACCAGGTTCAGCACCAGCCGCCCGACGGTTGTCTTGCCGCTGCCGCTCTCGCCTGCCAGCCCGAAGACCTCGCCGCGCTTGATGGTGAAGTCCACGCCGTCCACCGCGCGGACATACTTCTGCTCTTCACCCGTGAACAGGCGGGTGAGAAAGTCCTGCTGGATGGGGAAGTACTTCTTAAGCCCCTCTACACGCACCAGGACGTCGCTGTCGTTGTTGTGTGTCTGCTCGCTCATGCACTCACTTCCTGACGGAACTCAGCGGGGATCTCCTCATGCAGCCAGCAGTGCACGTAGTGCTCAGGTCTGGCGGGCTGGAAGTGCGGCTCAAGCTGCGAGCAGACCGGCATCGCATACGGGCAGCGTGGATGGAACCGGCAGCCGGGCGGCGGCTCGATCAGGTCGGGCGTGGTGCCTTCCATGATGTACAGTTCCTCCGTGTCGTCCAGTTCGATGTTCGGCACGGCGTTCAGCAGCCCCTGCGTGTAGGGGTGCAGCGGTTCCTTGAACACCGAATAGACGTCGCTTAGCTCTGCCATCTGCCCCGCGTACATCACCAGGATGCGGTCGGCCAGTTCGGCGACGAGGCCGATGTTGTGCGTGATGAGCAGGATGGTCAGGTTGAACTCGTCACGCAGTTCCTTGAGCAGTTCAATGATCTGGGCCTCAACGATCACGTCGAGCGAGGTGGTCGCCTCGTCCGCGATGATCAGGTCAGCTTTGAGCGCGAGCGCAATCGCGATCATCACACGCTGGCGCATGCCGCCCGATAGCTGGTGCGGGTAGTCCTTCAGGCGGCTGCGCGAGATGCCCAGCCGGTCGAACAGCTCGCCCGCGCGCTCAAGCGCCTCCTCCTTGCTGACCTTCGGCTCGTGGGTCTGGATCGTCTCGACGATGTGGTCGCCCACCCGCTGCACAGGGTTGAGCGAGGTCATCGGGTCCTGAAAGACCATGCTGATGCGCTTGCCCCGGATCCGGCGCATTTCGCTGTCCGAAAGCTGCATCAAATCCTGACCGTCGAACCACAGGTGGCCTAAAATGCGCGACGAGGGCGGCAGCATCCGCAGCAGCGCCTTGCCGAGCGTGCTCTTGCCGCAGCCACTCTCGCCCACCAGGCCAAGCACCTCGCCCCGGCGGATTTCCAGCGAAACGTTGTCGATGGCACTGACCCACCCGGCACGGGTCTTGTACCGGACGGACAGGTTCTCTACTGTGAGCAGTGTTCCGTTCTTTTGGTTAGCCATACCGCTAATTCTCCGTGAGGCGAGGGTTGAGGATCTCGCTCAAGCTCTCGCCGAGCATGCTGAACCCGAGCGTCACAATCACGATCATCAGGCCGGGGAAGGTGACGAGCCACCACGCCTGGCGCAGCATGCGCTGGCCCAGCGCAAGGTCGATGCCCCAGTCCGGCGTGTCGGGCGGCAGCCCAAGGCCGATGAAGCTGAGGCCCGCTTCGGTCAGGATGGCATCCGCCACGTTGACAGAGAAGATCACCACGACCGAGGGGATGACGTTCGGGAAAATGTACTGAGTCAGGATGCTGAGCGGCTTTGCGCCGAGGCTCTCCGCCGCTTCGACGTACAGCTCTTCCTTGACGGAAATGGTCTGGCCGCGCACGATGCGGTAGTAGGTCGGCACGTACAGCGTCGCAATCGCGATGACGACGTTGAACATGCCAGGCCCAAGCACCGACGTAATGGCGATCGCCAGGATCAGGCCGGGGAAGGAATACAGGCTGTCCATAATCAGTGTCAGCACCCGCTCGATGGGCCCGCTCCAGAAACCGGCGATAAGCCCCAGCGGGACGCCGATGGCGAGTGCAAACACCGCCGCCGAGAAGCCGATCAGGAGCGCGATGCGGGTGCCCCAGATGATGCGGCTCAACACGTCCTGCCCAAGCTGGTTCGTGCCCAGCACGAAGGAGCGAGTGGCCTGCCCGGTGATGGATTCATCGCTCATTGCCAGGCCGGGGTACTGCTCAAGGAGCGGCTCGATCTCGGAGCTAAGCCCGACGACGACGGCGACTTCACCCGCCGCCAGCCCTGCAAGCGCCTCATCGATGGTGTCGTAACGCTCGTTGCGCAGTCTCAGTGAGACGCCGGCATTGGCTTCACGGAGCTCCTCGTTGATCCGGCCTTCCGCGTCGCGCAGGGCGGAGGCGGCGGGGCTGCCGCGCACGATGCCGATGCGAATGCGCTCTTCGCCAGCCAGGTCTTGCAGGCTTGCCACACCGGACCCCTCCTGCGTGACAAGCACGAACGTGGGCGGCAGCTCACCGGGTGCGAGCAGCGCCGGGCCGACCTCTGCACGGGGGTTGTAGGGCGCGTACAGCCCCGGGAAAATCGCCAGGCTGAAGATAAACAGCAGCAGGATGCCGCTCAGGACGGCGAACCACCAGTCGGCGCCGTACCAGCGCCGCGCCATCAGGAAGCGGCGCAGCAGGCCAACCTGATCAAGCTCACGCTGCCACTGCGGTCTTTGATCGATTGCTCTTTCTGCTGTGGCCATTGCTCTGTCTCTCCAGTGGCTAATACCGGACGCGCGGGTCCAGGAAGGCGTACACGATGTCGGTGAGCAGGCTGACGATAGCGACAGACAGGGCGAAGATGGTGATCACACCCTGTACCGCTGTGTAATCTCGCTGCCCGATGCGATCGACAAGATACAACCCCATGCCCGGCCAACTGAAGGTGGTTTCAGTCAGGACGGCACCGGCCAGCAGCACAGAGAACTGGAGACCGATCAGCGTGACGATAGGGATGAGTGCATTGAACAGGGCGTGGCGGTAGACCACGACGCTGTCGCGGATACCGCGCGCGCGAGCCGCGAGCACGAAGTCTTCGACCAGCGTCTCGATGACGTTAATGCGGCTCAGGCGGAGGAATACGCCGGTGAGGATCAGCCCAAGAGACAGCGTGGGCAGGATGAGATGCTTCAGCGCACTCCACAACGCGGGCCAGTTACCGGTGATCAGGGCATCCAAAACCAGGATGTTTGTATGTCGCTGCAGTGTCGTCCCGATGATCGTGTCGATGCGCCCTGCAACCGGCAACCAGCCAAGCACAAGGCTGAAAATCACCTGGAGCATTAAGCCCAGCCAGAACACCGGGATCGAATAGGCGGTGATGCTGAACAACCGCAGGCCGTAGTCGACCCCCTGTTTTCGGTGATCGGCTGCAAACGTTCCTGCTAATACGCCAAATCCAACGGCAAACAGAAGCGAGGGAACGATCAGCTCAAGCGTAGCGGGGAGGCGTTCGCTCAACTCGTCGGCGACGGGTCGCTGCCCGAAGACAAGGGCATTGCCGAGGTCTAACCGGGCGACATCGGTGATGTAGTCGACATACTGCACCAGGATGGGCCGGTCGAGGCCTAACTCACGCGTCATGCGCTCGCGTGCTTCGGGGCCGCCACGTGGGCCAAGCTGACTGGTCACCGGGTCACCGGGGATGATTCTCATGACGAAGAAGATGATGGTGACCAGAATGAAGACCATCGGAATGGTGAGCAGCGTTCGCATCACAATGTAGGCGCGCAGCCCCCGACTGCCCCGGATAAACGCGTAGACGAGTACCAGAAAGACGATTCCCAGCGACCCGAGGCAGATGCCGGTAAGTGGCGTCAGTTCCATGTTAAACCTCCCGCAGGGTTCTCCCCCATCTCAACGGGGAGCGGAATGCGGGTAGCCCGATAGGGCTGTTACCCTGTTATGCATTCCTTCCGTCGATGTTTGCCTTTCATTGCACCTTGTTAACCAATAGGTACGAGGTTGTTGCGGTGAGCCTCCCGCGCAGAATGCTTCAGAATGCCTGCATTCCGTAGCCCGGGAAGCTCCCTGCTTTAGGCTTTAGTGAGAAGGGCCGTCACAAAGGCCCTTCTCCGCACAAAACAAAAAGGACTTACTTACTCTGATTTTAAATAATTATGAAGAAGGTTCTATACCTGCCGGGCCCGTACATAACGGGCCCGGCAGATACTCTAGCTAGCTATGAGCGAATGTGACGTTTAGCGAGCCATCACGATGAACTCGTAGTTGAAGTCCAGCGCCGGGCCAATCGGCACATCGCTGATGGTTGCGTTGCGGAAGACCGCGAACTCCGACTCGATGGTGAGCGGGATGGTGACCACGTCCTCGGCGTAGAGAGCCTGGATCTGCTCGTAGATCTCGGCACGGGCCTCCTCATCCGTCTCCGCCGCACCCTGCGCCAGCAGTTCGTCCATCTCCGCGCTCGCGTAGTTGGTGCCGATGAACGGCGACGCAGCCGACTGCGCGAACGGCTCGATGTAGTTGCTCGGGTCCGGATAGTCGAAGAACCAGCCGAGGTAGCCGATCGGGTACTCACCACCGGTCAGCGCGCTCACGTAGGTGCTCCACTCCTGCGACTGGAGGTTCACCTGGATGAGCGGGGTTGCCTCGAGCTGCTCCTCAAGCACCTGGAAGATCTGGGCAGCGTGCGTGCCGTAGTGCTCGGGCGGATACCACAGGTCGAAGACAAGCGGATTGTCCTCGCTGTAGCCGGAAGCCCTCAGCAGTTCCTCAGCCGCCTCGATGTCAGGCGCATCGTACCGGTCGAGGAAGGCCTCGGTGGCACCCAGGAAGCCGGGCGGAACCATGCTGTAGAGCGGGTCGTTGCGGCCCTGGACAGCGCGGTCGATGATCTCATCGCGGTCGATGAGGTAGGCCACCGCCTGGCGGACGTTGATGTCGTTGAACGGCTCCATCCCGTGGTTGGGGACCAGATAGCGGATACCACCACCACCGGTGTTGACCAGCGTCAGGCCATCGACCTCGCCCAGGCGGGCGGCCTCGATGGGGCCGAGCGTGCGCCAGGCAATGTCAATCTCACCGTTCTCGAGGGCAAGACCCATCTGCGTCGGGTCCTCAAAGTAGCGGATGATCACGCGCTCCGGTGCGGTCTCGGGGAGTTCACCACCGTAGTACGGGTTGCGCTCCAGCACGACCTGCTCGTTCACCGTGTACTGCGTGATCTGGTACGGGCCAACGCCGTAGACCCGCTCGGGGAACTCCTCAAGCGCGTCCTCGGGGTACTGGCCTTCCTGAATGGGCATGTACGCCGTGCCGGTCACAACCTGCGGGAAGTAACCGTACGGGGACGTCGTGGTGATAACCAGGGTGCGGTCGTCCGGTGCTTCGACGCTCTCAATGTACGGGGCGACCAGCGGGGTGACCTCACCCTCGAGGGTCATGGCGCGCTGAATGCCGCGGACGAAGTCACCTGCGACAAGCTCGGTGCCATCCGGGAAGAACCAACCCTCTGAGATGGTGAAGGTCCAGGTCAGACCGTCCTCACTGACCTCGGGCCAGTCAGCCGCGACCTGGGGAACAACCTCAGCCGTGCCGGGCGCGAAGCCCATCAGACCGGCGTTCACATTGCGGAACAGTTCCCAGTCGTGCACGGAATAGGCATCGGCAAAGTCGAGGCTGTTGATCTGGTCAGTGGTGCCGATAATGACGGTGCCGGCTTCGCCAGCCGCGCCGCCCTCAGCCGCCTCTTCGGTTGCCTCTTCTTCAGTGGGCTCTTCAGTGGCTTCCTCTTCAGTCGGCTCCTCAGCCGGCGCTTCGGTGGGTTCCTCTGGCTCTTCAACAGCTGGTTCTTCCACCGCAGGCTCTTCGACCGCTGGCTCCTCGGCGGGTGCCGCAGGGGTGCAGGCCGTCAGAATGAGGCTGAAAGCCAGCACGCCAATAAGAAGCCATTGTAGTCTCTTCAACATGCGTTCTCCTCCTAAGAGATAGTGAGACTAAGGTGAAGCTCGGGGTAACTTCCCCCGGAGTTGAGTTGAGCGGTCACCTCCTTTGTCAATCCCCCCAGATATGACAATAGGCGGACGTACTGCGTGTTTGCGACCGTTGATCGGGAAGATTTCTGGTCCTGGCTGCGGACGCCAGCACGCTTGTCGTCTCGCCTTTGAGACGTTCCCCATTTTAAACGGGGTTTGCATCTCGTGTCAAAATCTGGAGTTAATATTTAAATAGCTAGGCTATCATTTTTCCGGGGGGTGAGTCTAGTTAAAAATGTCATATAATGACTGTGAGGGTTGTCACTCCGCCCCGCGTGCCTTGCCTCACCCCGCAGGGGCGCTTATACTGAGGCCAACTCGCGACGCCATCCCCGTACTCTACGATTTGTCTTCGCAGCCCGTCCACATCTTCTATTGCCAGGCTTACAACGGTCGGAGCCCCCTCGCTCGCAACTGCGCGGTGAATGGGGAGGCAGGATGTCATCGCAGCCTGGTTTTCAACCGATCGCAGTGGAGGTCAGAGCAGGTGAGCAGCGAGCAGATCGAAGTCGTAGTTGCCGGTCATATCTGCCTGGACATCATCCCCACGTTCCAGCCGCGCACCACTGGCAGCGCAGAGTTTCTCGTGCCCGGCACGCTGGTGACGGTCGGGCCGGCCCATCTTTCAACCGGCGGGCCGGTGTCCAATACCGGGCTGGCGCTGCACCGGCTGGGCGTCCCGACCCGGCTGATGGGTAAGGTCGGGGCGGACCTGTTCGGCGAGGCTGTGCTGAACCTCCTGCGCGCACACGACCCGCGCCTGGCTGCCGGGATGATCGTCGACGAGCACGAGTCGACCTCCTACTCCATCGTGATCAGCCCGCCGGGCGTCGACCGCACCTTTTTGCACTCGCCCGGCGCTAACGATACTTTCCGCGCCGCCGACGTGGATGTGCGCAGGGTGGCAGGGGCGCGGCTGTTCCACTTCGGGTACCCACCCTTGATGCGCGAGATGTACCAGCATGACGGGGCCGACCTCGCCCGGTTAATGAGGCGCGTCAAGGATGCCGGGCTGACGACCTCGCTCGACATGGCTTACCCCGACCCCGAGACGGAGGCGGGGCGGGCGGACTGGGCGCGCATTCTGGAGGAGACGCTGCCGTACATTGATGTGTTCCTGCCGAGCCTTGACGAGCTGCTGCTGATGCTGGAGCGAGAGACGTTCGACGGGCTGCGTACGGGCGAGCCGGTGGCCGCGCAGATCGACGGCGGGGTGCTGTCGCGGCTGGCGGGGCGGGTGCTTGGTATGAGGGCGGCGATCTTGGGTCTCAAGCTCGGCGACCAGGGATTGTATCTGCGCACGACGGATCAACCGGAGCGGCTGGCGGCGATGGGTGCTTCGGCCCCGCACGATGTGTCAGGCTGGTGCGGGCGCGAACTGCTCGTGCCGTGCTTTGCGACGGAGGTGGTCGGGACGACGGGCGCGGGGGACGCGACGATTGCGGGCTTTATTGCCGCGCTGCTCAAGGGTTTGCCCATCGAGCAGGCGCTGACGATGGCGGTGGCAGTCGGTGCGTTTAACGTCGAGCGCGCCGATGCGACGAGCGGAATTCCGGACTGGGCGACGGTGGAGGCGCGGGTGCAGACGGGCTGGGCGCGACGTCCGGTTGACATCGTCCTGCCGGGCTGGCGCTGGGACGAGCCAGCGGGCGTGTGGGTCGGGCCAAACGATCGGGTTAGAACGGCTGAAGAGGCGTATTGGGCGGGCGGAAATGAGTAGCGGATTTCTTGACTAAAAGGGCAGGATGTGTTAGAGTTACTGCCTGCAAGGGGGCGTGGTGTAGTGGTGAACACACCGGCCTGTCAAGCCGGAGATCGCGGGTTCGAACCCCGTCGCTCCCGTATAGGCCCACAGAGAGCCAGGCGATCAGTCTGGCTCTTTTGATTCCTGGCGCTGATGCAACGTGCCGATGGAAGCATATGGGAAGCGGTGACCGGCAAACCGGTGCTGAAGTGGCTCAAGTAGCTGCATCGCCCTACTTCCGTATGGGCTTGCAGAAAGAGCCAGGCGATCGGCCTGGCTCTGGTGCTTCTTGGCGCTGATGCGGCATGCTGACCTGAAGTACGCAGGGTTAGCCTCCAGCCTCTCCAGCTTTCCAAGCTGCATCCAGACGGCTTACGACCTCCTCGATGCCATCTACTTCCGGGTTGAGCTTCTTGAATCGCTCTATCGCCTCGATGTAGCCATCGTAGTCATGTGAGTCTGTCGTTCGCGCGATGCACTCGTCTATCGCGGCGAGCGCTTCGTCGACTCGCTGCAGCAGCAGAAGCGCCATACTCCTTACTAGCCAAACGTCTTCAGTTGGTGCGTCCGGCCGCCTGAAAGCTTCATCGGTTTGAGCTAAAGCCGCCTCACCCTCCCCCTTAAGTACATGCCACTGTGCCCAGCGAAGCGGCAGGTACGGATCCGAAGGCTGGAGGTCGTGCGCCCGGCGGAGCGCCGCTTCCGCCTCACCAAGCATGGCTGCTTTGAGGTACGAGTTTGCCTGATTGAGATAGTACGTCGCCTCAGAGGGACTGAGCTCAGCAGCCATACCGAAAACCTCAGCAGCCTTTCTGTACTCCTTCAACTCATCGTAGATGCTTGCGAGAAAGTAATAACCGGATGCCAGCAGTGCTGGTTGGTCAAGCGTTTTATAGCGCGCCACGCACTTCTCACCTAGGCGAAGCGCATCGTCCCGTTGACCTATCGCTGCCAGTAGCCACGACAAATAGCCCACTGTGTTGGCCGCACCGTGGAGATCACCAAGTTCGTCGTACATAGTGATGGCCGCCTCGTAGTGCTCTCGCGCCGCCTTATACTCATTCAGCGCCAGATGCACATCGCCCAGGCCCCTCAGGCAGTTGGCTTCACCCCGTAGATTCTCGATATCTCGGTAGATGTCCAGCGCCACCATGTACTGTTCCCGCGCCGCCTCGTATTCGGTCAGTAGCCGGTGCACGTCGCCCAGGCTCCTCAGGCAGTGGGCCTCGCCCAGCCGGGCCTTGATGTCCCGGTAGATGTCCAGCGCCGCCTCGTACTGCGCCCGCGCCGCCTCGTACTCGCCCAGCATCTGATGCACGTCGCCCAGGCCGCTCAGGCAGTTGGCCTCGCCCCGCCGGTTCTTGATGTCCCGGTAGATGCTCAGCGCTTCCTTGTACCGCGCCCGCTCCGCGGTGTCCGCGGTGATCTTTGGAATACCATTGGCCGCCAGATACTCCCCAATGTCTTTTGGCCCGGTACGTGAGGGGCGCGGCTTACACCTGCAAGACGTTGCCTCTTGACACGGTTCAGTTCTCAACGCACTATATCATTATCAGATATAGTATATCGACGAGCGACATAGTGAGGCACACCACATGAGTGCTACCGTGAAACCTGGGCCAAAGGACGTACTCCCGCTGACTCCGGCTGTCTTCCACATCTTGCTCGTACTGGCCGAGGGGACGAAGCACGGCTATGCGATCATGAAGGCAGTCGAGACGCTCACTGACAGGCAGCTGCAGCTGGGTCCTGGCACACTCTACGGCTCCATCAAGCGGATGCTAACAGACGGGCTCATCGAGGAGAGTGAGGAGCGCCCCGACCCCTATCTCGACGACGAACGGCGGCGCTACTACCGGCTCACGCCGTTCGGTCAGCAGGTGCTGAGGGCTGAGGTAGAGCGCCTGTCTCACTTGATCCGCTTCGCTCAGAGTACCCGGCTGCTCGGGGGAACGACTTAGGATTTCCGATGGCAGAGCGACCCGACGACCGGCTGAGGCAGGCTATCGCCGTCTACCGTGTTCTGCTGCTCGCCTATCCGGCATCACACCGCCGGGAGTACGGCCCGCTGATGCTGCAGCTCTTCCGCGATTTGTGGCGGGACGCGTGCAGGCGCAGCGGTTCAGGCAGCTTGTTGAAGCTCTGGGTCCGTGTCCTCATTGACCTTGTCGTGTCCGCATCTGCTGCGCACTGGCAGGCGGCGAAGGAGAAACTCATGGCCGTTGCACATCAGATCACGCCGATGCCCTGGCGCAATGTCCTGCTGATTGTGGCGCCCGGGGTCGTGTTCGGCCTCGTCAAAATGCAGGCCGCTGCAGGGTGGCTGACCATCGTCACCTTCGTAGGCGTTGCAGCTCTGGCGTTTGTCGCCTTGGTGGTGCAGAAACGCTTCTCCGCGCGGGTCCTCCTCGTGCTGGGAATGTTATTAAGCGCCAGCTTGCTGACAATCGGTTTCCTGATCGTGGAGGAGCTGTCCAGCCTACGCATTGCCCGTGAGACACGTCACCTGCTCGTGTCGCTCCCGCTCTGGGTTGCGGTGGTTGCGCTGGGCTGGAAACACAGACGTCCGCAGAGCATGCTGTACTGGGCGTTCGTGTTGGGTGCCGTCACTGCGGTCGTCCTGGCACCTCTCACCACCCTGAGTACCCTGAGCATTGCCGGTCTAGTCCTGCTACCCATCGCACTGGGGCTGCCCCTGTCGCGACAGTACGGCACCCGCACGTTGCTGTTTATTGTGGGGAGCTACAGCCCTGGCTGGGCGACCTGGATTACGTTTCCGGACCGTGGTTGCAGGCCGTATCGTGGTTCCCAGTATACGTTATTCTGCTCATCTGGCTGTTCCTGAGCCTCTCTCCGCTGCTGCTCCTGCGGGCGAGATCTCGGCGGGCCCAGTTCGCCGGGTTCCTGGTGCCGATGGCCATCGTACTCACCGCACGAGTCGTGGTGCCGGCGCTGGTACGTCCAGCCGTTTACCCACTGTACATCTCGCCGCGTGAGGCGAGTCTGTCTGTGCTGGCGCTAATACTCCTCACCTTGCCTTTCTGCTCTATGCCGGGGCGGATGGCTCGGAGAGCCCGGCCAACACAGCGAATGCCAACCAACGCCCCTCCTCCGGTCTGCTGACGGTTTGACAGCTGCCGCCTGGCACTCCCCGCCAGCTCAACCGTAGTTGCACCACCGCAACTCAGCTGGTCCGGCTCGGTGCTGCTATACAGCAAGCACCGAGCCACAGCCTCTCTATTTCGTTGAGGATGTCCTCGCTACGGGTATCCTCTGGTCTGTTGCCAGCATTCTTAATACGCGCGGCCCTGGCTGTGCGCTCTAGTGCTCTTAAACCTCTGTTGCTACATGTTATTCAGCTTCTGCTGCAGAAGTGGTTACTATCTTCTCCTGCTAGGAAATTACTAGGGCCTATGCTATAATGAGTTTCCCTTCAACTGAAAACTACCGCTTGACGGTCGGCAATTTCCTGTGACAGTGTGAAGTAGTCATTATGTGAATTTGGTATTGGGAGCTTATCCGTTCATTTATATATAGGCTCCCTTTGGATCAAGAGAAGCGCCTTAATGCGCGATGTGTGGATAGATTATCATTGTTCTACACGCAGTCGTGGCCGTCTTACGACTTGGATATAACATAGCAAGCCAGTCACTTGGAATCATCTTTAGTCATTTAGCCATGCATCAGCCACCGGATCTTCTGGATCTCTTCTTCGCGGATGTCCAACAGACGCCCATGCTCGCGAGCAAGAGAGAATATGTGCCGCTGACCCGTCGCATAGAACGAGGTCGCGTGTTGCTTACTGTGCAGAATAAAGGTGGCGCGCAGACTCTAGCTTGGTTGGCAAAACTGATTGTTACCCGGCACAAAAGACTAGCTGGGCTAGTTGCGATAGATAAGGTAGCGGAATTCGCACAGCGTGCTTCAACAGAAGTAGAACGTTTTCTGGACGAGCCCGATTGGGATGCTCCACCTTCGGTTCAATGGCTTGTCAAAAGTGCTGACGTTACGGACAGCACTGTAAGCGAGGAAGCGTGGCAATACTTCTACCTCTTATCTCTCATCCCCCCATCGTTGCGGGGTGAGAAGTGGTCGGAGAGTAACGCCGGCGAGTTTGAGGAACACTTTCTCGCTATCCTCCATGATTACGAGTACAGTACACAGACATTAGTCCAGGGCACGCTCCGTTATGCGATCCGCATTGCAACCTATTACCTAGACAGCGGAATACCCTATCTCGACCTGGTCCAGGAGGGTTTTCTGGGACTGTTTCGTGCCATACAGAAGTACACTGAGCGTTATGGCGCCAACTTCCATCAGTACGCCTCACAGTGGATTCGCCAGCGGATCTCAAGGTATGTGCAAGACACCGCACGCCTTATCCGGATCCCGGTTCATCAATACGAGCAGAAGCAAAAGATCCTGAGCGATGTAGAGCGCTTCACGGTTACCCAGGGCCGTGAGCCGTCTGACTACGAAATTTTCCTGTTAATGGGTTGGCTGTCAGAACAGGATCTTGCACTTATTCAGGCACATCAGGCGAGGCAGCGCTTTGAGAAAGCACAGGAACGCCTTCAAGAATGCCAGCGCTTGCAGTCTTTGCTTGATGAACCCTCTGCCGAGATTAGTTCCCGGGATTTTCATAAGGTCCAGGCACTTAAGGTATTTCGTGACAAGCTGCAACAAAAGCATGGAGGGCTGCCAGACGAGTTAACAGTGTTCGCAGGCTTGGGTTGGCTATCTTGGCGTGATTTCCAATTACTAAGAAAACCAGCGCCAGATAAACCAGCCGAGAAGGCGGTTCGCGAAGCCCGCAAACGGCTAGCGAAGGCGAAACGACAGCTAGCATACTTCCGCATGGCCGCCGCTACGCATTTCTCGCTCGAGCGGTTGCACTTGGAGCTAAGGGGTGATCATCGCCCTGTAGATATAGAGGAATACCTCGTTTCCGAGGATGACACGGAAATGATGGGTACGGAGTCTAGTCTCGCGAATTCGATTCAAGCGGCCCTCTCCGAGATACTGGACGAGCGTAGCCACCGTGTTCTGAGCTTGCGCTATGGGCTGACAGATGGCGAGGAGCGAACACTTGAAGAGGTCGGCCAGATACTTGGCGTGACACGTGAGCGGATCCGCCAAATTGAGAGCAAAGCCATTAGACGGTTGGGGAAGTCCGGCCTAAATACATATGTTGATGCGCTTGATGATCGGTCATCACGGGTTGAGAGGATCGCGGAGCGGCAGCGAACTACCCTGCTGCGAGAACTACGTGGACTGCAAATCAATAGCCTTGAATTTGTCACTGTCACACCTGAAGAGGTGCAAAGGATCGAGAACTTGATTGAGCAACACGTGGCGCGGGCTCGTAGAGCTTTCGGAAGCGGCACTTATCGTCGCGGCTCAAAGCGGAAACTATGCAGGGCGATCCTCGAAGAGCACGGACAGCCGATGCACTACACCGCGATCCACGAGAAGCTCGTTGAAATGCTTCCCGGTGACAGCAATTTCTCCAAAGAACGTACATACGCAGTGCTTTTCGCCAGCGATGCGTTCCGTCTTCTCGGTGATGGGGTGTTTGGCCTTACAGAGTGGGAGCATCTTTCCGTTAGCCAGAGCGGTGAGAGAATCCTTCATCATTGCCCGCAACCCCTGTTACCACGCGATGCTCACCCCCGGGCGTTCTTCGAGTCCATCGTGGTTGGGCGCGATCTGCTTCAGAACGGGCCCCTCACTCATTCCGAGTTCTTTTCAAAGATGGCGGATTGGGCCGAACAGCCCCACGTCAACGGTCAACAGAAGCAGGCTGCATTCAACGCGTGGTATGCGGCAGGCTTAATTCCCTTCATCGACGTTGCGGACTCCTCACGCAGCACACTCGAGGCTACATTGCCGCCGGACGCACGGCTGGCTGAAGTGCGTGAGCACTGTTTGAACTCCCTGTGCCGGCGCGTCGAGCGAATGCCCGAGCTGCTGTTAGCTATACAACGCATCCCTCGGCCAACAGTGGCTGACCTGCAAAAGGTCCTGTTTGGCGGCGAACATGCCGGGTGGGATGTGCCAGATCGCCTTCGAATCCTCGCGTCGTTCGAGGCTGTCCAGAGCGTTGGGAACGAGTGGCGTCTCACCCCAATAGGGGAAGCAGCGCTTGCGGCGAATCCTCCGCAAGAACTACCCGATTTCGTTGCCATCGATGAGGCTGCTAACGAATACGAAAGTGACGAGACGGATGAGCTGCTCTGGGAAGAGGAGTTGGGGCTGCTAGATATATGATTCCGAAGCAAGTTGACGACTATATGAGAGAAGCTCTAGCCGAGGCGATTGGCATTTTATTTCCGACGTTCGCATCTGATAGAGACATCATCTCCCGACATAATTGGCGCACAAAGAAAGATCTCGGTGAAATAAATGGACGTGTAGTGTGTTGGCGCGGGTGGAGCGCAAACCTCGGGAAAGTCGCTCGTGGATACAGGACAGTCTATTGCGATTACGTATCTAATGAGTTGCCAGTTAGTACCCGTGTGAGATTATTTGGTGAGGAATTTTGCGCTGCGATAGATGACTTGGCTTCTTTCGTTGTCTTTTTTGCGGCTAGCTTCAGCAAGTCTCACCGGCCTCATATTGTGGAGAGTGGCTTTGTTCCAAGGGTGATCGGCCCAAATCTTCATGCTTGTGTTGTGGTTGATCCAGCCGACTTCCTTGCGTCACCTTCTATGTATTGGGCCGCTTTTATTGCTAGATTGGCTAATTTTCAGAAGTCAATATTATCAGCAGGCTCGCAGACGTTTCCATCTCAAGTGGGAACCGATCAAGTCTCTAGAGATAAGGATACTGTGATGAGTATATGGAAGGAGTGTGAATGGGATGATACTTATGGCTTGCTTGATCTTGAGTGATGCTTTGTGTGCCTATGGATAATCACTCGCTCAGTTTTGTGGCGTCTATGACGGTATGTCCTAGCGACATCCGGAAAATTCGCCAGCATGTGACAATAGCGGAACCTTCTATTGATCCGCTCCAGAACATTTTAGTCACACCTCTTTTCGTCAATGACGATGCGCTTGCCATGGCGCAAGAACTGTCTGAGATGGGAAGTCAGGTCTATTTTGACAGTGGCGGATACCACGTACAGATTGGAAAACTAAGGTATGAAGAACTTTATATGCCACTGCTTGAGGCATATAAGGCGAATCGATGGGCACACGTTTACACACTTCCTGATCATGTGCCCCTGTCGCAAGACCCGCCTGAAGTGGTCAATCAGAAAGTAAGAGACACTATCAACTATAGCGCGCATTTCTTTCAGGAACTTCCAGATGAGCTTAAACCGCGCGCCATGCCGGTTGTCCAGGGGCATACGTTTAAACACATAGACGCTTGTCTGTCAGCATACTTTGAGCTTGGGGTGCAGCGTATAGGGTTTGGAAGTTTCGGGACAATGGGCCCCAATAATGAAGTGAACATTGCGACGCAGACTGCCATTAAGTTAGCCAAATATGTCATTGATGTAGCCCACGCACACAACGTTAAGGTTCATCTTTTTGGAGTCGGTGCACCTGCTCTCACCGCAATGCTAAAGGGTATACGTGCAGACTCCTTCGATTCTGCTGGATGGTTGAAAGCAGCGGGATACGGCATGGTTGCTCTTCCTCTTATGCGTTATTGGAACATTACACACCGTATTGAAACTTCAGAGCTGCAACAAGGCATCTTGCCAGAGGATTTTGAAGCGTACAAAAAAATCACTGGCCATAATTGCAGATTGTGTGAATCTATTCCAGAACTTCAGGCGCATAAGATGTATCGTGCTGTTCACAATTTAATTGTGAGCGCAGAGTCAGTGGATCTGGTAAACAGTGGCGCGAATGAGCGCATCCAGTTCATCTACCAGAATGGCTCTCCCAAGTACAGAACAGAGTACGAAAAATGGCTTCAAGTCGATTAGCAATTCACGTCCTCCCCGATTCAAATCCGACAAACGTGCTCCAGATGGTGATGCTCCTGAGCAGCATGCCAGATGAAACGTTTGGCACCGCCAAGGCACTCATCGAATACCTTAGGGAGGCCGGTCAAAATGCCAACGACTGGGTGCAGTCAACTGCTTCCAGTATGGGGATCCTGCTGAAAACAGAAGATGGCATTCGTCTTTCCTCTGATGGCTTAGCTCTGGCATCGATGCGTGACGATGCCCGTGGAGATATCTTGCACTTCCTTATGTATACAGGCTGGACTCCCAATGCCCCCACTGAGTTCCTGCAGTCGTGGGCATATCGACTTGTGTGCGATCAGTACTGGGAGCAGGGCACCGTTGCACTGACGAGCAACTACTTACATGCTCAGATCGGTGAAGTGATCAACATTGCAGAGGAGTACTTCCCACAGATAGGCGTCAGTGACTTTGACGAAGTTTCCTTTAGTCGCAAGAGCTTGCGAGGCGTACACAATTGGTTGGAGGCAGTATCCCCTCCCGTTATTATCGATGACGGGCAGGGAACGCCGACCTTCTCTCGCCGCAGCTTTTGCCCACCGGAGCTCGTGGTATTGGCCATCGCACATGTGTTAGAGCAGGAAGAAAATGCTCTCGGTATTGACGTGCTCCTCACGCCAGAGAAACGGGAGAGTATCAGCCGGATTTGCCTCCTCGACCCCAACGCCTTTGACCGCGTGTTGGACTGGGCCCTGCCTATTTATCCACACCTCATTACCCCCGGTACTACGGCAGGCTTCTATGGACGCTTTATTCGGCTGCACAAGTTTCCAGAGTTGAGAGATGTGGTGCGATGAGCCGATGGATGGAACTCGTCAATGAAATGAAACGCCGCCCGCCGGCGTCGTATCTAACACCGACGCAGCAGAGGGTGTTTGACGAGCTCCGTGACGGCCTTCGTTATCCAAACCGGATCAATCTCTACGGACCGTGTGGCAGTGGGAAGACCTATGTTGGCTGGGTCATTGCGAGCGCAGTGGGCGGTGTACATGTCCCGTTACCCGAGCTTGTAGAAAAGCTTGAGCCAGGGCATGACTGCGTCGTGATTGATAATGTCCCTCACTATGAGGCGGATGTGCGCCGCACTCTTGCCCGGGCGGATTTGATTGGTGCTTCGTCTGTAGTGCTTGTTAGCCAGGCACCAGTTACCGTCACCATGCGAAGGGTAGAACTACCCTTACCAACACCAGAAGAAGTCGATCAGGTACTTCAAACGTACTGGAGACTTGGTTACTACCAGCAGCATGAACTGCCAGAGCAGCCGAATTTCTGGCAGATCTTGCTGGCCTGCGTATAGAGATGGAGAAGCAATCATGGGCATCGAAGGTCTCGATTTCATTCTCAAGAAGCAGGAAGTCGTTCCGACAGTTAGTGCGTCCGATCTTCTCACAATGCCCTCGCGTGTTGAGGATAACTACAATCGGCACGTGCGCACCTACGTACCGATCAACCGGGCGGCTGAAGGCCGGGAAGGCACTCTTAACGTTGAACAGTTCGAGAGCAGGGTCATTAAGGCCGTTAAGGACGCCAAGGCGCCTCGCGGCTACCTGACGGCTGAGTATGGGTATGGCAAGACGAGCACTGCTCTCTACCTGTGGAAACGTGCGGAAGACGCCAATCTCGTGGTGGTGCCGCCGTTCCAGATGCTTCACCTTTCTGATCTCGTGACGGCGATACATGGCTGGGTCCGATATCGGCTGGGCGTTCACAGTCCGCAGCACGTGCCCGAACTCGACCGGTTGTACGACGATACGACCAGTCGGGGTATTGAACAGGATGCTGAGCGATACAAGATCGGTATTCAGCAGCTCGAAGAACTTTGGCATGAGGGCAGGTATATCCTTGAACTGCAACCCACCGACTACATCCGCTACTTCGAACAAGTAACGGCGATTGTTCGCAACGCCGGTTTCGACGGTCTGTTGGTCCTGGCCGACGAGATCCAGCAGTATATCGAGCCTCGTGTAAAGACAAGCAGTGATCCGATTGCTCCGCTCTTCAACCTGATTCAACTGCTGCTCACGCGTGAGGACTATCTCAACTTTGGCCTGATTCTGATCATCGGTCTCAAGGAAGTGGGCCTGATCAGGGAAACTCGAAATGACCTTCTGCACCGGATGCGCCAACTCAGCTTGGATCTCACGAACGTCTACGATCGGGAGTTTGCAAGCCGGCTGTGGAATGTATTGGCTAAGGAGTTTGATTTTCGGGACGTTTCAGCCGATATCGTCACCCCTGAGGCCCTTGAGGCTCTAGGTGAGATTGCATCTCGGACTGATCTCTCGGATGGGCCTAGAACGGTTGTCAACACCTTCCGCCGCATGGTGGAGCGGTATAAGACGTACGGCATCTCAACCCCTCCTTATACGCCGATTGATCTTGTCGACGATCTGATTAGTGGTGCCATTCAGTTTGCGGGTAACAACCAGATCCAGAATGTGACACGCCGGGCGCTCCAGAGCGCCATTGTTCAGAATAATCCTGAACGCTTCGAACACGTAGTCAAGCTGGCTGCCGCCTACCCTGTATCTGGTGTTCCCTTCCGAACGCAGAAAAAATTCGGGGTGGATCAGGCCCTTGAAGAATTGATGCGTCTTGCCATAGGGGAAATTGTCATCAGTGTTGGCCCACCCGAAGAACGTGGTATCACGCTCTTTGGCCTGCACGAAGGCGTTCAAAAAACCGACTGGCTCTCTCAGACAATTCGCGACTTCCGGCGTGCTTATGGAGAGCACCACAAAGCTACTCATGAGCGCGCGATTAACATGTTCGCCAGGATCGTGAAGCAGAGTATCTTCAAGAACTGGACTCTTATAGAAGAGCGCCCGTCAACGTACACTTCCAATCGTTCGATCATACTACAGGGTGATTTCCAGTCCTTTGCAGCCCGTTATCCCCGCCGTCAGGTGCACGTCCGGATTCTATGGGAGGACGAAGAGCGGAAAGACGCCACGATCAGCGGCGATGTGGCCATTGAGTATCGGCTCAGTATTCACTCTGAGCTGCAGGATGACCCCGATCAACGACGCCAGTGGGCGGAACCGGCAACAATCGACTTTGAGAATCATACTGTTGTCATCCCAATCAACTTAATGTATGTCCGCTCAGAGGGCATAACGCCGCAAATCGTACATCACCTTGAGGGTGTCTGGTCACCCTATGATCTGTCACCGCTCGTCCTTATGAATATCTATGAGATGTTGGAAGAGAAGCGGGCGGCTAAGCTCATCCCGCAGCAAGATGATCAGTTCATCGCAAGTGGGTTCCAGCCAGACTTGCTGTACAATACCGTTCGAAACCTGTTCAACCCGAAGGTGGGTGAGACGTTAGGCGGTGTGTCCGAGGGGCGCATCACGGAGGTGGCCGTCGAGCAGTTGCTCGACAATCGCTACCGGGATACGTACAAGACGATCATGTCCCAGAGTAGGTGGAGCAACTGGCTCAACAGGTACTCGAACGCAATTGCTCAGCTGGACAACCCGTATCAGAAACGTGGTGAGGTTGAAGTAGAAGGCACAAAGGAAGAGATCGCAAAACTCCTCACGTCAACGAACACGGGGCTTGATAATTTCATAAGGAATTTTAGCCCATTTCTGACGATTGAGCGGGAGTGGAAAGGTGGTATCGTCGGTGCGGTACGTTTTACGCTTCACGATTTGGAAGTGAAAATACTTGAGTGGTTGCGTACTTCTGACAATGTTGAGCGCCTCACGATCGGTGGAAAGACAGTTGAAGTACACGTCATTAACGCCAGCGAGATCTATAAGCGAAGCCGCCGTCTCGGGTATCAGGACGAGGAGATTGAGCAACTGCTCAACCTGCTTGAACGTCGCGAGATGATTGAGTTCCACCAGAAACATCGGATTCGCGAAGTACCTTCTCAGACGGTTAACCTCGACATTGTCGCCGCTCAGATACGTGAGTTTTCACAGGACGTTGAGGCATTATTAGAGGGGCTCCCCGACAATAAACAGCTACTGACTCTTCGTGAGAATGCCGACAACTGGCAAGAAGCCCTTGAGAGGGAGCGCCAGTCAGGGACCCCCGATCCGCAGAGGGTTCATAGACTCAGCCGTAACATACAACTGCGTCAGACCGAACTCCGTGAGCTTGCGCAAGAAAAACAGAAGGAAATCCTGCAGCAACTCTCTCTGCTCCAGAGGAATCTGAAGCCCATCAAACAACAGGAGTTGGACTTCCTATCCAGCCCCATTCTCGGCCATTGCGAGTACGAACGACAGGTTAATGTGCTACGCGTACAACTTCTGAACTGGGCAACCAGCGTAAAGGCCGAGGTAGATCGTGCACATAATAAGCTAGAGCAACTACAGGCTACACTTCGCCAGGAGGACATTCCCTACAAGGGCATTGCTCGCTGTGCGATTGAGACTCGGCAACTTCATACACAACTGGAAGGGATTAACCATCGTCTTGACACGTTTGATGAGATGTATCGACACCTGTTGGACTGGCAACGCCTAGTCAATGATGGCTCAAACCTGCTCGATCAAATGCAGCAGATGAGTCACTTAACCCAGGATCAACAGGCTCGATTTGACCAACTGATTCGCGACATCCGGGCAGACATTAGTAGCCGGGCGAACAAGCTCGAAGCGCTGCCAGTTCACAGGGTGTATGCTGCGCAATTGGGCAAACTCATCGAAGAAGTCAACGGCATCCGTCGCGCTACCGAAGATGACTTCATCAATCTCCAAAATAGATACTATCAACTCTTCACGGCCAATAAGCTGTACACACGTGAGCAGATAGGACGCCCATTTGGATACAACCTTGCGAATCCAGATGAATCATATCGACTACTCTATGAACGAGTACAAAAACTCGCTTGCGATTTACAAGGGCAGATTTCCCGTGTCATAGAAACTCGCCGCCAAGACGTTCTAGCTATTCTAAGAACGCCCTTCCTCCAGAATCTGATCGATGAACATAAGACAAAAATAGAAGAAGAGGGTAGACAAATACTCGATCTTGCTACCAGCACGCTTGACACACTCGAAAAGTTACAGGCATTGCTCAATGACATCAGCGTGGTCTGTGATTTCCCGGAGGATGGAGAAGGACAGTTTCACCAGGTAGTTGCCTGCCTAGTAGAGGGGTATGAGGCATCTAAGAACCTCGCCTTTAGAACCCAGCAACTAAGTGATTGGCTGGCACAAATAGCCCTTACCCCGGAGGAACAGAATCTCTTAGATCATCTTCACACGAGTGATAACGATAAACCAGTTGACGTCTACGATTGGCTAGATAGCAGTAGGATGAATTCGGACGAGTTCTGGCGGGTGCTTCGTGGCCTTTATGAAAAGCATCGCATTAGAGTCCTGGTATCACGTGTGCGAAGATGAAACGGCCAGTAGACAGCATCGTCACATTCGCGGAATTGGATGAGTTGCTAAACCGGGTACCCGTACTGGGAGACATTCACCCGCTTGTACCGGTTTGCCTCTCTGCGGACACGCAGATCATTACGGACTCTCGCGCGTTTGTGGCGCAGCTAGATGATCGTTCGACGGTCTCAACCCAAAGAACTCTGATTCTTGACGACTCGAGAGAGTTGGCTCAAAGGCTACCCAAGGTTGTATCCCCTGAACATCCTCCTGTTGACGCAATCAACAGGAACATAGAGTACAGCCTCGAATACATTCGTGAGCATTTGCTAACCAATCACAAAGTAGCTGATGCCATCGAAGACGATGTTGTTCGTAATCAGTACGATGTGGTTGCTCTGCTTCTTGTCGATGGGTTGGGTTACGGAGATGTATTGGACTGGGATGTTGACGTTCAACCCTGTTTTATTGATGGACCTTCTATCACATTCCACATTTCAAGCTCATCAAAGCAGTTACTACGAACGGTGGGGTTTCCGTCCATAATTGGTGAGCCATCGATAATTGATAGGCTGTATCGTTTAGGCTACCACAATGCACTTGGCTACACTTACTGGAAGACGAGCCATAACGTTGTCACCGAGTATATGTTTCGAGGTATTTCTAACAACGCCGTTGTTAACTTCGAAGCTATTCTCATGCACTTGGAAGCCGCACCGCTTGTCGCAAATACTTATATCCAGATCATGCGGCAAGGTTTAGATGGTTTAGCTCACAGTAAGCGGGAGCTGCATCCACATGAGATTGCGAGCTCAATTGAGGCAATCTGGCACGACGTTGAAAGACTGATTTCGGTTCTGGGGCGGAAATCCCAGTTGGGAGTTCTTTATATCGTATCGGATCATGGCATCCTTTGGAAAAGGGAGCATGCTTGGGAGATTCTTAACCAAAGAGGAAGCAGGCCTCGATACTCAACACAGCGCCTAGAGGAGCACCTGCTCGATTTCGCCGTACGAATTCTATGTGATGATGTACCATTTTACTTGTTCTCGTATCCCTATCTTGGCACTTCCATTCGCAGAAATGATAGCGGTACACATGGCGGCCTTTCTTATCAAGAATCAATCGTTCCATTCATCAAAGTGAGGATTTAAAACTATCATGGAACTGATGCTCGGTCGTGACATAAGCTCTCATGGTAGTGTATTTCTTGACGCCACCGGATCCCGTGCCATGCTAGTATGCGGAAAACGTGGTAGCGGCAAGTCCTACACACTAGGGGTTTTGGTCGAGGAGCTTGTCACGGTTGGTGGTAAAGAGGTAATTCCAATCATCGTGGATCCTATGGGTATATATCACACGATGGTGATGCGGAATGACCGCCAGAGTTCTGAGCTCTACCGGTGGGGATTAACCGCTCAGTCATTTCGGGTTCGCTTGCTAATCCCGGGCGTGCAAGAGGAACTATACGATCCCGACATTCTGGCAGAATTACACCGGCGGGGAGTGAGTACTGTCTCGCTGCGCCTAAATGCCTCAGATCTTAGCCCAGACGGCTGGTGTGACCTCTTTGATGCTAACATCAACCATCCAATGGGCATTGTCCTATTTCGCGCGGTACAGAACTTGATTGAGGAAAAAGGGTTCTTTACCGTGCCCGACTTGATGAAAGCAGTCGAGCGAGACCAACGTGCACAGGAGACTTCGCGAGAAGCTCTACTTAACCGACTTGAGGCTGCACACCGTTGGCACCTATTTAGTGATGATGGCTATCAGCCAATCGACACGATATTTGAGCCGGGCGTTATCAACGTCATTGACGTGAGCCGTCTGGAAAGTGGCGCCTATGGTCGGCGTAACTTGGTTGTTTCGATCGTCGCTCGGAATCTCTTCCGAGCACGGGCGGATGCCAGGTTGCGCGAAGAGTTTGGGCTAGCTGGTAGCCTTCCTCGAGTGTGGCTGATACTGGATGAAGCTCATCAGTTCATTCCTGGCTCAGGGCGTTCGTTAGCAAAACCACAATTGATTCGCTGGGCAAAAGAAGGTCGACAGCCTGGCCTGTCCCTTATCGTAGCCACACAACAACCCTCCGCGATCGATGCGGAGGTATTGTCCCAGTGTGACATCGTGTTGAGTCACAAACTGACATCTCGGGATGACATACTTGCGCTGAACAAACTTAGCCAAGATTACATGGGTAGTGAGCTGAGAGCATTAATTGCGCAGCTTGATCGAACTGGTGAAGCGGTACTTGTTGATGACGAAAGAGAATCCGTTAGCATGTTGCAGATTCGCCCTCGTCAAAGTCAGCATGGGGGTGGAACTATTGCGAGCCACGTGCAGGATGACTATGACATCTGGCAACAGTAGAGTACTGTATCGAAAAGCTATATCAGCAGATCTAGAGGCGATTAAGTCACTAGCAGATCAGCACAAGAATGAACTCGGCTTTGTTGTAAGAGCGGCATTCGCAAAATCTATCGACGCATCGGAGATCATCCTTGCCTTGGATGAGAATGGTGCAGTTCTCGGTTTTGTTCATTATCATCATAGAAAAGATGGGCAAACGACCTTATACAGTATTGTGGTTGATGAGGTTCACCGTAGGCGCGGCATTGGAAAGAGGCTTGTCGCTGAATTAGGGGAAGAAGCACGCAGGAAAGGACAATCCTTCATCTTTCTCAAGTGCCCCACGGAACTTGCGGCGAATTCTTTCTATCGAGCGGGCGGGTTTGATTTAAGAAGCACTGTTGAGGGTAAACATCGAGCGTTGCATGAGTGGATTCTCGAGCTGTAAAACAGGGCCGTCATGGGCCCTGCACGAGGATAGAAGCCGATTGACGTGGTTCACTTGTGTGATAATTTGCCCCCGTCGCTCCCGTATAGGCCCACAGAGAGAGCCAGGCGATTAGCCTGGCTCTTTTGATTCCTGGCGCTGGTGACACACAGGGACTTAGCTATCAGCCCCTCCGCCTCCTCAATACTATAAGACTTTGGCGGTCGCATAATCCTTATGCGACCGGGTAGGTCTCACCTGTACAGCCCCGATTTAAGAACACTAATATTCCTCTATTTGTCTACTAATTATACTACTATTTAATGGTCCTAACGTCCCTCTTAATGATGGAGACATTTGTCCATGCCCGGGACGAGAAGACTCCTCGCAGTATTGATCGATCTGCTGTTCGTGAGCGCGCCTACAGACGCTGGTAAGGCAGCACTCAAGGCCGCGATCGACTCGATTGTATACTGGTGGATACCGGGCTGGCGAGCCGCAAGCCTGATTTAACATCAGACATACCATGCCACAATAGCAGCCACGATTTGCGCGCAGTCCCCTTCCAGCGGGACTCCTAACGGCATTGTTGACAATCTCGCAAGGGTCGCTGAGCCTCACAGGCGAAGCACTCACCGTTACGGAGCACCATCATGCCCATCACCGCTGAAGAAGTCCGAAAGCATTTACCTGATGCAGGCAAACTAACCATTGCTCTCGTCAGGCATCTTACCTCGCAAGTCCTCGGTCAGGAGGCTCAAGACGTGCTAGCGGAGCCGTACAGACGCGCCCAGCACCTTAAGAAGCTGGGCGGGAGTGCTCCAGGCTGCTGAACGGGAGTTCATTGAGAAGCACCAGCCCGTCGACCCCGAGCTGGTGGGCCGTGTGATCAACCTGCCAGTTGCAGACCTGCCGTCGTTCGTCGAGGCAGCGGACGCGTTCTGCCAGCACGGGAATGTTGAGCGAGTGCGGAGCGCGCTGCTCGATGCCCTCTCAGCCGAGGGCGTGTCTGCCGAGCGCAACCGGGCTGCGGTAGATGCGTATCTGCTTGTCTTTTCCACCAGGATGGTGGAGGCGTTTCCCCAGTTGCGGGAACCCGTCCAGACACATACGATTCTGCGCCTGCACGAGGAAGCGCAAGAGCAGACAGCGCTCAGCCGGGAGCTTGTCCGGCTGCTCAAAGACATTCTCGCTGCCATCGAGCGGCACCCCCCTGCCCCCGTGGTCGAGCGCAAGGTGTTCGTTTCCTACTCCCGGAGCGATGGCCGGAGCACGCGCACGCCTTACGGCAGAAGCTTGAAGAAGAGGGGTTTCAGGTCTGGCAGGATGTGGTCAGCCTGGAGGCGGGGGAGAAGTGGTGGCACCAGATTACGGATGCCATCGACAACGTGGACGTCGTCGTGCTGGTCATGACGCCGCAGTCACTCCGCTCGCGGGTCGTGCATGACGAGTGGACCTACGCCCGTCGGACCGGCACAAGAGTGATACCGGTAGTTTTCCAGGATGACCTCTTCGCCGACATGCCGCGCTGGCTCAGCGAGCTGGACATTCTCAACCTGACGCCGGGGCACCCCGACTACGGCAATAACTGGGGGCGGCTCCTAACCCTGATACGCGAGCCGTACGAGCCGCGGCCCATTCCGTCCATCATCCCGCGCATCCTGCCCGGCTATTTTACGGAGCGGCCCGGCACGTATGCTGAGATACGCGCCGAACTGCTTGACGCGTTGGGAGGTCCTCAGGAAGGGCGAGTAGCGCTGATTGGCGCTCCAGGGTTTGGCAAGACGTCTCTGGCCCTGGCCGCGTGCTACGACCCCGACATCCTCGATGCCTACACAGACGGCATCCTCTGGGTTGAAATCGGCGAAGAGGCTCGCAACCTCACCGGGAAGCTCACTGACATGGTCAACGCCCTGAGCAGCCGGGTGGAGAGCTTCAACACAGTGGAAGCTGCGGCGAGCCGGCTGCGCGAACTGCTCGCTCACCGCCATTGTCTCATTATCCTCGACGATGTGTGGAACGAGGCGCATGTCGAGGCGTTCTTGAACGATGACCAGTGCCTGCGTCTCATCACGACACGCGACGTGGGGGGCGCAAAGCGGCTGGGGGCAAGAAATGTTTACGTTGAGGAGATGGCCGGCCCTGAAGCGACCCAGATGCTGATCAACCAGCTCCCGGAGAGTGCGCGTCGGGCAATGGTACGCCAGAGTACGAGCAGGTTAGAGCACTCACAGAGAGACTGGGTGAGTGGCCGCTGCTGCTGGAGCTGTTTGGGCAGGCGCTCAGAAAGAAGGTAGAGGATGGCACATGCCTCGCGAGCGCCCTGAACTGGCTTGCAGCGGGCTTGGACGAAGAAGGTGACAGCCGTCGATCGTGGCAACCCGGCGAGCCGGCAACAGGCGTTGGCTACAAGTATGAGCGTCAGCCTCAACGCCTTCTCAGCCGATCCCGCCGAGCGTGAGTGGTATAAGCAGCATCTGATTGAGCTGGGTGTCTTCCCGTCCGATGAGAACATCCCTGAAACGGTCATCTACAGGCTGTGGGCCGCCACGGCGCAACTGGGGCGCTTCAGGGCCGAACAGCTTCTGAACAGGATGGCGGGTCACTTCTATAAGAAGCACTCCGGCCAGCCGGCGAGCATCAGCATCCATGATGTCATCGGTGAGTACATGAGCCAGCAACTCCGAGCCGCGGGCAGGTGGGAAGACACCCACCGCAGCCTGCTCAGGAACTACAATGAGAATGGTCAGCCGTGGTACACGATTGAAGATGATGGCTACCTGTATTACCACCTTGTCTACCATCTCCAGGCTCTTGACGACGTGCAAGAACTACACAGCCTCTTCCAGGACGATCGGTGGCTGAGGGCCCGGTTTGAAGCAAGCGGCTACTTATATGGTGGTTTCATCAATGACCTGATAACTGCCTGGAGGGATGTCGCACACAAGCAGGTCCTGGAGCAGATTAAAACAGGCAAAACCCCAACGGAACTGGCAAGGTGCGTCCGCTACGCACTGATACGCACCAGCATCAACTCACTCAGTGCAAATTATCCTCCCGAACCCGTTGCGCAGACGGTGCAGAGAAGGCGTATGGTCACCGTCTCGCGCACTGGCACTCGCGGCCACCATGCCAGAGCCAGAACAGCGGGCCGAGTTGTACACAGCGCTGTTAGGCGTTGAGCAGGTTCAAGGTGAGGAGCGAGAACAGGTCTCTCGTCTCGGTTTAGACGCCGCCCTCGCCATCTGGAATGAGTGGGACCGCGCATGGGCGCTCGCCGCCCTGGCCGGTAGGCTGGAGGGGGCGCTGCTGGAGCGAGCCCTAGCTGCCCTCACCATCGAAGATGAGAGGCCCCGTGCTTGGGTACTCGGCAAGCTGGCCGACAGGCTGGGAGGGAAGAGGCAGCAGGAGGTACTGAGCCAAGCCTTGGACGCCGCTCTCGCCATCGAGGATGAGAGGTACCGCTCAGAGGCGCTCGCCGCCTTGGCCGACAAGTTGGAGGGGGTGTTGTTGAAGCGCGCTCTGGATGCTGCTCTTGCCATCGAATTTGCGCGGTTCCGCGCAGATGCGCTCGGCGCTCTGGCTGGCAAGCTGGAGGAGAAGCAGCGGTTAGAAGCCCTTGTCACTCACCTTCTACGGCTTGAGTATGAGATGCGTAAAGCTGTATTACGTACGCTGTCTTTTTCCGATCTCTTCGCTCCGCCGGTCACACCGGAAATTGTGGATGAGATTGCTCGCAGTGTCGTCGAAATCTGCGCTGAGTGGCGCGGACAGTAGCCTACCCGCACCAACTGATAGACACGCTCAAGCTCATGAAGACCACAGACGCGCTCAACCTAATCATTGACCTCCTGCTTGGAGCCAAGTGGCACGGACAAGCCGATGCTCAAGGCTGGCGTGAAAGAGCTACTCTAGGAAGGGCTATAACAGGCCTACTACCCAGGGAAAGCTCTATGTTTAGTCTAGCAGCCTCCGGGTGAAGGCCAATTTCCATTTTTAGTCATAGTGCATATAATTTTGAGTATCTACGAGATTGTCATACTCGGGCAATCGAACCCCTTGTTTAGCCTGCTTCTAGATTTCTCCCCTTAGTCGCAAGAAACGGCACCTGCCAGCACTAGGGCGAGTAAAGATTGAGGAGCTTACCATGGGTCACCCCGGGGAACCTTTCTTCAGCTATACATCAGTTCAGTCCCTCCTCGATGCGGATGATTTTGAGCGTCTCGTTCACCAAGTGCTTGATGACAGAGATAATCTGCCAGAGCCATTTGCGAGTGACCTGGATCAGGCACTTCGCGCTGCCAATCTGAAAGGGGTTCGAAGCCAGCATTCGTTGAAGACAGTCTCAACTGACCGTTTGGTGCGGCCAGTCCTGAGGCGACTCCAGGCGGATGGTAAACAAACTGAGCTTCTCTATGCAGCACTGCTCAGTGCCTGGGTCGCGTCTCAACCCTCTCTGTCTGCGGAAGTTACCCAATTTCTTGTCGGACGGGGAATCTCTCCACGCGAGATTCGTTTGAATAAGCAGGGCTTCCAAGACTGGTGGGATCTTGAAGAGGTTTTCGATCTTGCCTCCAGCTTCCTCACTCTGGGGGGATCGTATCGCCTTGACCATGTCGCTCTGATGTTGTGTTGTTTGACCGGCCGGGCGCCGCTTGAACAGGAAACGATGCAGGAAATCAAGATAATATCCGGATCTCTGGATGAGGCGGATGACAATCGAGCAGAAATTGATGAATGGCTTAACCAGTTATCCGCGCTTCCTGCCAGCCTCCCTGCATGGGATGACGGTTTAGCATTCGTCGCCGATGTCCGTCAACTGGCACAAGAGAAGAAGGAGCGACGCCAGATCGAGCTCGATGTACTTCGGCAGGCTGTGGACGATCTAAAGGAACTGCGTGAATGGTTCGCTTACTTCCACCTTGATGAGGTCGATGATTGGCCATCACGTATCAGCCAAGTGGAGTTCCCAGAAACTCTGGGAGAGCAAGTTCGGGTGCTCTCTGAGCAACTGAGTGAGTACGCTATCCTGCACACCAAGTATCCAAACCCCACCTTTTCCGGCGATCTTAGGATTCAGAGGCAACAGTTTGAGTTGGGAAGGAAGATTCAGGCACACTATGAGCAGTTAGCGGATGCCTTCAAGGCCAGTCGCTCGCTCACTTTTGACATTCGGCAAACATTGCCGTTCGGGACGAATAATCTCGTATGGGAGGACTGGCTGAGCATCCTGATCGATCTACCCGCAGGTCATCCATTTTGGGTATCGGTTGACGGCATCTGCGAGAATCTTGCGCATGTCATCCAGACAAAGCAATCCACAGTACATTGTCGCACACGCCTTGCGGATGCCCTTTCCTCTTTGCAGTCATTCGCTGAACTATTCCCGTACTTCGGTATTGATGAAGTCCAGTACTGGTCCATCGAAAATTGTGTAGCTGATGAATTAGAGGACATTGCCGCTTCGATTGATGCGCTTGCAGATAAGTTGGCTTTCTTTCAAGAACTGCGAAGCATGCAAGCGTCATCTTTTGTTGAGGAGCAGGCTCAGCATGAACAACAGCGCCAAACGGGAGATGAAATCGTTGCGCTTTACAGTGCAGTAAGAAACAGCTTCGTGTCTCCATTTACTGAGACTGACGAAAAGGTGGCAGAAGAAGCGCCATTGTCCGATGGGCCGGCAGCTGCTCTTGAGGCGGATGTCATCGAAACGGACGAGACAGGTATGCACGAACCTGTGGCGCCGGGGCCAGAATTTGAGGCAGAAACAGAAATCGCGCCCGAGGCAATAATCAAGGAAGGGACTGCGTCCGGGATTAGCGACGATACGCTAAACAGCGCCGTTCGGGCCATCGAAGACGAAGAAGTTGCATTGTTCTGGCAGATGGTCGCCGAGGGTGACCTTGCTGGAGCCTATTGGATGGCGCGGAGCATGGCCGTCTCGCGTCAGTCTCCTGCTCCAGACTGGTTGTTGGGCGCTGTACAGGCAGCTCGTTGGCTGCACCGTGGCTACAACTTGTCTGTTCAGAGTTATCTCACACAGCTAGTCCGCTCACAAAAACAGCCAGGCAACAGTGACACAGAGGCTCTTCTGGGGCTGGCAGCAGCACTTCGACCAACTCTTTTTGCCCCTTCTACGGGCCTGATTGGTTGGCTTAGTGTACCCAGATGTTGTCCGGAATTTCATTTGCTTGTCACTAGCATCCAGCAATTTGCCAACTTTAATATCGCGCTTGGTCCTAACCAGCTTCTTGATATTGCAAACGAGAAGAAGCGCGAGCAAGCTGTCGTAGATGCTGCACAGAATGTTCGGCGCTGGCTCGATAACGCGCCCATGCGGCGGTTAAAGTACCGAATTGCCGATGATGTCTGGCGTCATCTGGTGTCCAAGGATGGTTCATTATATGAACTGCTCTCTCCCGTAATGAATGACGAGAGGGAGAGAGTGCATGAGATCCAGGCAGCCATTCTCGAAAGGAAAAGCGATCCCGATCGGTGGATTGACGAGGCGCAGCGCAAACTTAAGAATCCGAAGCCGCGCCGTATTGTTGGGAGCACACTTCAGAGTCTTCACCGCTTGTTTGAAGACGCATGTAGAGTTGGCCTGGATTGGTGTGAGTTGGTTATTCAACAGCAGGATATTGCAGACCGCGGGGACTGGATCCAACAACAGGTTGAACAACTAGTAGACAACCTCGGGCAAGCACTGCCGCCTGTCGTTGAAAGTCTGAATAACATCATAGCTCTGGATGACCGGCCCAGTGTTGTAGCAGCGGCTCACGCAGCGGCTCGAGCTGTCTACCAGTTGGCTGGAGATTTAAGGCTGCCCGGAGATAATCTGCCCTCCTTACATGAAGATGGGGCCGATTGGCTAGTCCAGGATGTCGATACTGTTGAGGCTGCATTTGCTCGCCGGCTATTGCTCCTTCCTGAAATTCCGTTAACCGATCACGGCGATCCAGTTGATGCTGCCCTTGCCGATGTGGCAGTGGCTCTTGAACGCGCCTACAGTGAGCAGCGCTCTTTAAGCACGGCTTTCTATATTTGGATGGAGAAGCAGGATTTCCGTTTTGCTGAAAGGCTCTTGAATATTGTCCGGGATGAACTTCCGAATGCAGATGAGGAGTACAACATCCGTCTACAGGGGGCCGTAGCTGAGCTTGCAAACCAGTTGAGAGATGTTGAGGAGAGCATTGAGCAGTCTCTGATTGACGGGATTATTTCAGAAGAAGCTCATAGCAAATATAGTGAGGAAGTTGTTAACGTTGATCCAAATAGGACGCGCAACTTTCGCGATACATATCGAAAGTTGAGCGAACAGGTTGAGAAGCCACTGGAACGGGCAAAGGAACAACGTCTTCATGCCCTGCAGACCAGCTGGCAAGAATTGGAGTTGAAGCTTCCCGCATCTAATATTGCAGAGGCGGACTGTGAACGTATTCGTGATACCATCATCGATGGATTATCTCGTGGTGATACCCGTATTGTCGAGGAGTACCTCTCGAGTTTACGTGAGGCTCTCGAGAAGGGCCATGATCACATAACAGCAGAAGTCGATGATACTGACGGAGCATTCTTCCTCGAAGAGTTTCTATCATTGCATGATGTCTTGACGCAGGCGGCAAGCCGGTCTGGTCTGCGCAAGTTACGTCAGGAGATTGAGAAGGACGGTCGGATCTCTGGCGTTTGGTCACAGTCACTGCCGATCCCTCGTCGGGAAGAGGCGGCGGCTGCAATTGATGCCTGGCATAGGCTGAAAAAGAACATCCCTAGCAACGAGATGAACAGTAAGCACCTCGCTGAAGTTCTGCGATACTTGGGGTTTGCGATTGACACACATCACAGTATTGTGCGGCAGTCGAGCGGTGCGGATGGCTGGCTTTACGTTCAAGCTCATATGCATGCAAGCACCCAACTTGTTCGCCCGTTACCACAGTTTGGCTCCCAACGTGCCGGGCTCTATGATGTAGTGGTTGTGTGGGAGCGCCCCAGTATGGACACCATGAGCGCGTGGCTTCATGACCTCCGATTGACGAATCGAGCAGTAATTCTGTTCTATCTCGGTCGCATGAAGCTTCCTTTGCGGCGCTATATCGCGTCGGCGGCCCAGGAGCAGGGGCTCACGGTTGCCACATTGGATGAAGTGCTTCTGTTGTACTTGGCTACCCCTCGAGTTGCTCGCAGCTCGCGCTTGACAGCATTTCTGCGTTGTGCCCTGCCTTTCGCAGCGGTCAACCCTTACACGCCGTACAAGGCGGGCGACGTGCCTCCAGAAATGTTCTTCGGGCGGCAAGATATGGTCCGTGAGTTAATGAAGGCATCTGGAAGCTGCTTGGTGTATGGCGGTCGCCAGCTTGGGAAGTCCGCGTTGCTTCGCCATGTGCAGCGTGAGTTCCATGACAAGGATCGCCAGCAGTACGCATGTGTGGAAGACATCCGGTTGGTTGGAGATCCTGTAGCTGGCCAACCTGTGGAGACTGTCTTCTATCGGGTGCGTGACAGGCTGAAAGAATTTGGCCTGTTATCAGAGCAAATAACGACGGATGATCCGGACAAGATTTGTCAGTATGTGCAACAGACATTTATTCAGAATCCACATCTTCGACTCATCATGATGTTTGATGAGGCTGACAGCTTCTTGGACGCAGATGCGAAAGATAACTTTGTACAGGTCTCGAGGTTGCGTGAGATTATGGTCCAGACGGACCGTCGTTTTAAAGTTATCTTCGCTGGTCTACAGGATGTACAGCGCTTTCAGGGATTACCTAATCAACCATTGGCACATTTTGGCAGCCCGCAGCGTGTTGGCCCGTTGGAGCCACGGCCCGCTCAGCAGTTGATCAAAGAGCCTCTAGAGGCAGTTGGTTACAGGATCGATGGGCCTTCAATATTAAGGATCCTCTCATATACGAATTACCATCCTGGGCTAATACAACTCTTCTGCCACGAGTTGCTGCGAATGCTTCATAAGCGCGCTGATCGCTTAGATCCACCCTACCATATCACGCAAGAGGAGGTGGAAGCAGTTTATCGCAGCGCAGATGTTCGTGACGCCATTCGAGATCGCTTCAACTTGACGCTAGCCCTCGATAAACGCTATGAAGCTATTGCATGTGCTATGATCGTTGAGCAGATTGAAGCACATGACAGCTATGCGCGGGCGTACACGGCAGGTGATATCCTGCGAATGGGGCAGGAGTGGTGGCCGGAGGGGTTCGGGGAGATGAGTAGTCAGGATATCCGAGCCCGCCTTGATGAAATGTGTGGCCTCGGTGTGCTGGTACGTGACACGAATGGGCATTATAGGCTCAAGAGTCCTAACCTTGTTCGGTTAATGGGCACCGAGCAAGATATTGAGGATCGCCTCCTGGCGATAAGCGAGCTACCTGCCCCTGTTACATTTGATGCCGATAGTCACCATACGTGGCTCGATGGGATTTTTAGCCCGTTCTCTTACTCACAAGAGCGTAGTCTCAGTCAACGGCAGTTTGGTGTGGGGCTTGTGTTTGCCTCGAACGCACTCGGGTATCAGCACTTGCCTAAAGTCTACACCAAATGGGTTGCGGGATCTGATGACCTCGGTGTGGCAAAGCGTGTGCCACAGAATATTTGCACCGGCGAAGATCTAAAGGAGTGGCTAGACCAATTCCTTGATAAAAATTCTGATGCAACACGTCTCGTCGCTTACTATAATCTGACCGTTGCTTCAGAAGTCGATTTGCAAGGGCTCGTAAAATCTGCCCTCGATTACTGCCAGCGACGGCAGCACACACGCAGCCGTTGGCTCAGAATCGTGTTTAACTTTGCCCCCTCAGCAACATGGCAGTGGTTGTCACTGCCGCGGAAGCAGCGCGAGCAACTCGAAGATCTCGCTGATGCAGTTGTTACCCCTGCTCGATGGACACCTACAGGAATTAAGCAGAGGCTACAGCATAGAGATGTAATGGATTTGGCAGAAGTGAGTCGTAGTATTCTTTCTGCAACGGGTGGTTGGCATATTCTCGTTGATCGCTTGTTTGATGAGATCGCTGACACCTTCGAGCCTGGGCCGCTTGCAGCGCTTGCAGAGGAATTCAGGGCTCAGCTTATCTTGAATCCGATGGCTGCAGACAATTTTCTGTCAGAAGTTGGTCTGCACGAGTCTATCCACACCATCACAAAGGAGCTTCAGACGGTCCTTCTAGGAGAGATATATCGGGATGAGTCAGAATTAGAGATCTTGGTCGAGTTGACACGGAGTGGGCTGAGCGAGCGTGGAGAGGAGATTGCTTCTTCGCAAATTCTTCGGGTGCTTGAGTATCTCGAGCGCTTGGCCTGTGTTTCGAACCATGTGAATTCCGATGGTAGCAGACAGTACGTATTGGAGCCATTCCTCAACCAAGTATTGAGTAACTGATGGGTACCGAAGCTACTCTGTTAAAGCTGCCCGGATACCAGCAGCTTCTGGATCGGCTGGTGGAGGATGTTCGCCAACGACGCAGTGTTGTTATTGCGGTTCCCGCACTATTTCATGGCATCGCATTTGGCTCAATGCTCCGGTATAGGCTCTCATCCTTAGGCTTTGACGTGCGCGATGTAGTACTCGCCATGACAGGGCAAGATAGCAGCCCTGGTAGCCCTGTAACTATCCTAACTCAACTTCTTGGCATTAAGTGGGAGTCGGCTATGCCGCGTACTCCTGCAGCCCTAATTGCACAGATGCCAAAGGATCACTTACCTTTTGATGTAATTCACATTACTGGTATTGGCGATCTTACTCCATCAGAGCAATCGGCCTGGTTTGAGATGTTTGAGGTTTGGGGACAGGCGAGTCAAAACTGCATAGATCAAGGCGAAGATCCTATAGTTTTGCTAGCTATCGTACCAGTTTCCTCAGTAGACGGACTACCAAAGCCTAACACGCATTTAGCAATTCATTGGTTCTGGGGCATCACATCGGCACTTGAGGCCCGGCTGTATTGCCGGATCAAACAGGGTGACGAGCAACCAAGTGCTTTGTCGCGCTGGCGAGAGTATATCCTCTCCTCTCTAGCAGCTGGGGATATAGATCTCATCGAGTTCCTGTGGAGTGATGTTCGATTGGACGTATCATCATTAATAGAGCGTCTGTGTGTCTATAGCGAAAAACAGGGATGGTCGGCTGCAGACTTTAAAGATATTGATTTGCGCAGCCTAATGAGATGGGAAAGACACCACAATAATCGCCAAGGTTACTCTCCTCCGCCAGAGATATTGGCAATGTGGGCATGCGGCGCTGCCTACATGACAGTAGAGTATGGCGTCGAGATTCATCCTTCAGTGCTTGCTCTATGTCATATGGAGGAACAACTGGCACATCGCTTGTGGAGAGGGCAGGCTGAGCTCATTCTACCCCTAATTGACCAGATTAGGCTGCAGCTATGTGGGTATTTGACCACGAAGTATGGAGAGGGATGGCCCAGTCTATGGGAGCTTCCTGAGTCGCCAGAGGAACAAAAAGCTGTTATCGAAAACCCATTGGCTGCTGAATGGGGATATCTGGACCGGTTGCTGAAGTCTCGCCGAGAGCTTCACGCAGAGCGCCGTTGGGCAAGCGTTGCTGCTACCGCTCGTCGCTTACGGAATCAGATTGCTCATTACCAACCCATCCATTACCATGAGTTCGAGGCCTTCTTAAATCAGACGCGATCGGTTTTAAGTATATAGGTTTTGATAAAACCTCATGGTGTGTTAACTGCCTACCCCTTCGCTAGCTTTGGATTAATGGATTTGCTTAACCACAGATCCTGGGTTCGTGTGATTGGATTAGGTGCATGTGACGCCCGTCGCTCCCGTATAGGCCCACAGAGAGCCAGGCGATCAGCCTGGCTCTTTTGATTCCTGGCGCTGGCGACACACAGGTGCTTAGCTATCAGCCCCTTCGCCTCCTCAATACTATAAGACCTTGGCGGTCGCATAAGGATTATGCGACCAGGTGAGCCTCACCTGTACAGCCCCGATTTGAGGACGCTAAAAAACTTCCCCCGTTTGTCTGCTAATCGCTCTACTATATAATGATCCTAACATCCCTCTTAACGGCGGAGACGTTTGTCCATGGCCGGGACGAGAAAACTCCTCCTACATTCATCGATGTGCTGTCTGCTAGAACGCCTGCATGCAGGATAATACATAGATCACCGCGAGGGAAGGGCATAGCAAACTTCTCCTGACCAGACAGCAAAATAACCGTGGTTTTCGCTCTCAGTTGGAACATATTTTTCCAACTCCGGTATATGCTGGGAGAAAAGGAGAGTTGCTGCCATGCCGCGAACCGAAAAAACACGCCAGGCTCGTATAGAGCGCACACTCATGACAGTTCGTGCCCATCCTGACGGTCTGACAGAAGCCGAGCTGGCAGACTTGCTTGATCTGAATCGGCGCACTGTCAACAACTATCTTCGAGATCTGGAGTTGCAAGGGCAACTCTATCGGGAAGGGACTCTGTGGTTTGCCGTCCGCTCTAGCTCGATGCGTCTGCGTCCGCTGGATCTCACCCCTGAGGAAGCTGCTACCCTGTATCTAGCTACACGCTTGTTTGTGAAGCAGACCGACAAGCGGAATGAGCCAGCGGAGAACGCCCTGTACAAGCTAGCGGAGGCCCTCACTGCGGATATCGGAGTTGGGGATGAGATCCGGCAGGCAGCACAGGAGCTGGCTGCCCGGCAGATGGACCCCGGCTACAGTAAGGTGTTCGGAGCTGTTGTGCGCGGGTATTTGTATCGTCGCGCTGTCGAGATTGTCTATGCGCCACGCAAAGGCCGGCCTTTCCAAACGACGGTACACCCCTACCTGCTTGAGCCTTCCGCCATTGGCTACACAACTTATATTATCGGCTACAGCAGCCAGCCTGACGCTCTGCGTACGTACAAGCTGGAGCGTGTTCGTGAGGCCCGGCTAACTGGAGAAAGCTACTCCATCCCGCCTGACTTTCCCGGACTGGAGATACTCCGCCATTCGTGGTCGATCATGCTGGGGGAGGAACTCGTCGAGGTGGTCCTGCGCTTCCACCCTTCGGTTGTTGACCGTGTCAACGAAACTCGTTGGCATCCCTCGGAGCGCAAAGAGGCTGACCCTGACAGGTTCGGCTGGTTGAGATGGACGGCCCAGGTTACGGATACGACAGATATGCTGCCCTGGATTCGCGGCTGGGGCGCGGATGTCGAGGTGCTGGCGCCGGAGGAACTGCGCATTGAGATGATGGGAGAAGCCCGTCGCATTGCGGAGCGCTATGGGTGGGAAACGTCCAAAGCTGAACAGAGTGTCAGCAACGCAGATGATCTCACTGCTACCTTTCGAATTTACTCAGGAGATGAGTAAGAATGGAGCCACGTCCTTTTCAGACACGTGTTGCACAACTGTTGCTATCCAATAAAAATGTCATTCTACAAGCGCCAACAGGGGCCGGTAAGACTGGCGCTGCGCTTTTACCCCTGCTGCACAGTATCGAACACCCCGAGCTCGGGTTCCCACAGAAATGTATTTATGCTGTGCCGATGCGCGTCCTTGCGACGCAGTTCATTATGGAGTGGGAGAGAAGGGTTCGACAGGGTGGCCGGTCTGAGCGGTTGCCTGTCAACATCCTCACCGGCGAGGCCCCTCATGACCCAAAGTTCGAGGCCGGGCTCACCTTCGCCACAATCGACCAGGTGTTGAGCAGTTATCTGCTTGCCCCCTACTCTTTGTCCTCCCGGTTGGCGAACTTCAATGCGGGCGCGATCGTCTCATCCTATCTGGTCTTTGACGAGTTCCACCTGTTTGACCCGCACTCGACACTCCCCACCACACTGGAGATGCTGAGCCAGCTCAATGGCGTGACGCCGTTCCTATTGATGACAGCCACGTTCTCCCAGACGATGCTGAGGGAGTTGGCCAACAAGCTTAACGCCGAAATTGTGCCGGACCCTGAGAATCAGGCCGAGTTGCAGGCGATGCAGGCAATCCCCTCACAGCATAAGACACGTTGCTACCATGCCGTTAATGACGTGCTGACCGCAGATGCGGTGCTGCGATACCATGATGGGGGGCGAACGCTCGTCATCTGCAACTCGGTGAGCCGCGCACAGGCGCTCTACGAAGCTCTCGACCACAAGAACAAACTTCTGCTGCACAGCCGCTTCCTGCAAGCCGATCGCCGGCAGCATGAGCAGATCATTCGCGACACCTTCGCAGAACATGGGCCGAAAGATGCCGATACCATCGTCATCTCGACGCAGGCGATTGAGGTCGGGCTGGACATCACCTGCCGCACTCTCCTGACCGAACTGGCGCCGGCGAATGCCGTCGTGCAGCGAGCGGGGCGCTGCGCTCGCTATGAGGGTGAGAAAGGTGATGTGTACGTGTTTGCCCGTGCGATCGACCCGTTAGACGGCGAAGAGACGGATCTGCGGGTGAATGTCAAACCCTATGTTGGGCAGGAAGAGGTCGTCGAGCGGACATGGGCGTGGCTGAGCGAGCATAGCGACAAGGTCTATAGCTTTGCGGACGAGCAGGCGCTCATCAGTGAGGCACACGGAGAGCAGGATCGGCGGCTCGTCGAGGAAATGGGAGCGAAGCGGCTGCAGCACCTCGAGGCGATGGCGCAAGTAGCGCAAGGGGGCCGGGGACAGGTGCCGGAACTCGTGCGTAACGTGCGCTCGTTCCGTGTCACCATCCATTCTGACCCGGCGGCGCTTCTCGATGCCCCCTTTGCCGTCGATGCCTTCTCCCTCCCGGAACCTGTTGCCTTTGGTGTGACGAGCGGGCTCCTGTCGCTGCAGGATGCCTGGGATGGGGAAGGGGCGGCAATAACCGGTGTGTTCTCTGTTCCCTCGCAGGATGCGGACGAAGCTAACCAGTCTGTCTATCAACTGCGGTGCATTCAAAAGTCTCAGGACATCTATGGTGCCGATCTGCTTGTCATCCACCCGGATTTCGCCACGTACAGCCCCGAGCTTGGTCTGCTTGCGCCGCGTCGACCGGGTGATCCGGTGTGGGAGGCGAGCCTGCCAGACTCAGGCGGGGAGGATTCGGCAGACTGGGAGCAGAGCAGTTATCGGCTGGAATCCTACGAAGACCATGTCAGGCTGGTATGGCAGGCGTTTGATCAGGTTGTGTGGCCGGAGGCGGCGCGGGCAGCACGCATGCTCGAGGCACGGGCAGGCTGGCTGAACGGCAGCATCCGTCGGGCGGCTGAACTGGTCGTCCTGTTGCACGATGTCGGGAAGCTGCAAAAGAAGTGGCAGCACTGGGCGCATAGGTGGCAGGAGGAGAAGGGTAACCCGATCCCGCCGACTTTCGCGGCGGCACATACCGACTATAATGCAGATGATCCTGCTGAACGAGAGCGAACTAAGCGGATCCGGCCTGGCCGCCCGCCCCATGCCGGGGAGGGAGCTTACGCGTGTCTCCCCATTTTGGCTGAAGCGCTGGATGATGTTCCGGAGCTTGTCAGGCCCGCTTTTACGGCTATCCTGCGTCACCATACCCCTTTTGCCAACCACTGCGAGAGCTTTAGCCTTATTGATGATGCGTCACAGTTTGTCCTCCGCACATTCGAGCAGGCAGGTGTGAGCTTACCGATGGCACCTCTTCAAGAGACCGCTGTGCGAAAAGAGTGCGACCGACGCGTTGTCAACCCGATTAGAGATATCAACAGTTTTCTGGCCTACCTGCTGCTGGTACGGGTGCTGCGACGGGCGGATCAGGAGGGCACTAAACAAGGAGCAAGAGCCGCTATTGGATCGTTAGCTACTCAGTAGCCATGACTAACTATGGCAACGAGCTACTTTCAGTATCCTCGAAGCGGCTCTCTATACGATTATAGCTTGTACCAAAATCCACAGCGAAACGCTTGACTCGTGTTTATGTTCCAGTCTATACTTAGTATTGCAACATCTAGGGTGGAATATGAAGCACGAGCTACTAAATGCTCTCGAAGAAGAATTACGTATGGTGCTGGACAACTGCGATCAACAAGAGGTCGTATTCTTGGAGATCGCGGCTCTTGCACAGGAACTCGTTACCCATGCTCAATTGCAGCGTGCGTATGTCGAGGAAAAGTTGAGCCGCTTGTATCAAGTCAGCTCTCTCTTGCCGCGACACATGCTGGCTCAAGAGCATGATTATCTTAACGCTGTACACGAAGAGTAAAGCCCATGTCTGAGAACTTCTTTCTGGAAAAGGCAACAGACCCGTTTGCAGACACACTCGCTGCCCATGGACTGGCGAGACTGTTACGCGATGTGCTTAGCCGGGCCTACCAGGGCAGTTTGCCGGCAGTGCGGATCGTCGATTGCGGTAGCTACTACTGGTTCCAGTGTGCCCGGCCCATTACCGGGGATGTGATCGACACCGCCTGCCGGTCATCGTTCAACCTGACGCCTATTCTCGTGACGAGTAAAAATGCCGACGCCTATACCGGCGTGCCGGATGCCATGAAGATCCATTACGAGGAGCAGCGACATATCACATCAGAGTACTTTGACTGGCTAAAAGCCCTCTCTGCTGAGCAGCGCCGCGACGTGATGCGGGGCAATTTTCCTGCTGACCAGCTTCAGCGCAAGCCTCACCGGCACTGGCAATGCTTCACTGCGCTCAAGTCGCCCACCTCGCTTATCGGCTACAACGCGCTCGCCGAGTACTGGTGGCGGGTACACGATGCCATGCCGCAGGTGCTGGGCATTATCCTCGACTTGACGGGCGGCCTTCCCAATGATGTTGCCGCTGCCGAGACGGCGTGGAGGGAATTGGACGAGCAGTACGGCTGGGGAATCAAGCCACGACGGTCAGCGCTTCAGTTGTTCAACCCCGGGCAGGGCAAGGGGCAGAACCGCAGCAAAGCTGACCGCCTGTCTATGGGCAATGTCGATAGCTTCTGGCTGCTGGAGTGGTTGAAAGCAGTAGGCTTTTATGACGGTGCACTGACACGGCTTCTCAAGTCGAATGATCGCAAGACGTATGTACTGGTTCCGGTGCAGGTGGATGCCCGCTTCCTCTTCAGCGTGATGGAGAAGTTCGACCGGGAGATGCTAGGACGAGAAACGTCGATTCGTTCTGACATCCTCGCTGCTCTGCGGTTCACGCGGGTGCTGCTGAAGCATGCAGAATGGGAAGAAGACCCCGATCAAGACGTGTCGATGATGTGTTTTCAGGATCCTCGTGAGGTGGTAAGCGGCTTCTATACAGCACTTTACAAGGACCTTGGCAATGCGAGTGCCACCATGAACCTCTCGCACATCGCGCTACCAGGCTGGGTCGTCGTGCATACGGAACAGGAGGTGGAGGAATACAAGCAGTTACTTGAAGAGCACGAACAGATTATCCGGCAGTTTGATGAGTCGCACGGAGATGATTTCGCTCTCCTTCAGTCCTACCGCGACTTCCTGAGCGGGGATGATCTTACAGCCTTCTTCGCGTTCACTCGCGGCTACGCGAGCTATATCATCGGCCAGCGGGAGCGGGGGAAGCGTGCCCGCCAGTTGACTATCACAGGAGTAGAGAGGCTGCTGATGAACACAAAATCAGATTTTTCGGCGATTGTACAAAATGAGGGCTTTCGTCGGGTTGCTTATGCCATTCGGCAGAGTACTGTAACTGCACAGTGGCGTAAGCAGAGCGGTGACCGCCGCTATGAGGTTCGTTATGGGCTTAATCAGGAACTGGCGCGCACCGCGCACCATCCTGCAAAGTTTATTGCGACGCTCTCTGACTTTATGAGCAAGTATAATGCCGAAAACGCCCGTGTTATGGAAACGCGTGAAGGACCTTACCGCTTCAGCCTCACGACTGAAGATGTGGAAGAGATCGTCCGGCTGGTTGATGAGTTTGGTTCCGAAGTTGTGTGCAACCTGTTAATTGCCTACGGTTATGCCCGCGTGCCTCGTGAGGAAGAGGCTGTAACAGGCTGAGCTATATCAATAAGGGAGAAACAGAATTATGCCTAACGTCTACTCACTCTCGGTATCTGCGCGGATGGTGCTGGATATGCACAGCCTCAACAACGAGGGCGGTGAGGGTAACCAGATCCAGACGCGCATGGTGGACATCGTCGATGCCGCCGGCAACCTGCACAACGTTAACGCGATCTCCGGTGATATGCTGAAGCACATCCTTGCCGAGCACTTCTGGCGGCTGGCGCTGGATTGCGGCCTACCGCTGTGCGCCGGCTGCCAGGCGTTCAACGCCAACCGGATCGGTGCGGACAGCGTCTTTGCCGCGCAGGTCGAGGACAAGGATGTGACCGACGCCGCATTGATCGACGAGATGCTGCTGCGCTGTGCGCTGGACGACATTGCAGGCAACCTGGTGACGGGCAAGGGCCGTTCGCTTCCGCGCAAGAGCGTTGTCGAGTTCGGCTGGGTGCTCGGGCTTCCGGAACGCACGACCACCGACAGCTACTTCCATGTGAAGTATGCCTCCGAGCGCAGCGGTGCCAAGCGCGCTGAGGATGCAAGCGAGGAGCAGCGCGCCTCGAACGTGCAGCAGGCTATCTTCCACCGCCCTGCGTCCTCGGGCACCTACGCGCTGGTGGCAAACATTGAAGCCGCCCGCATCGGCTTCAATGACATCTCGCAGACGTATGTCATCCCGCCCGAAGAGCGGCAGGAACGCTACAGCATCCTGCTCGAAGCACTGCTGTACACCTTCCTGCAGTTCAACGGTGCGATGCGCGGCACGCAGGCCCCCCACGTCCTCGGCGGGGAAGGGGTTGTCGCGGCCAGCTACGGGCCAACCCCCGCGCCGACCATCAGCCCGGTTAATGATGGCTACCGTGAGGAGATCGACCAGATCATCGCCGCGCTGGAGCCGTTGCGCCCCGGTGCGGTCGAGCGGTGGCAGTTCGACGCGCTCTCTGGCCTGACGACCATCATGCAGTATCTGGCGCAGGAGACGTCGCCGTTTACTCTGAGCTACCGCGGAGCGCGCTAACATGTGGCTGACTGCCGAGTACCTTGCCACAACGCTGTTCACGTTGAAGCCCGCCTGGGCCACGTCGAGCGGCGGCAAGACCCTGCTCGTGCCCACCCCTTACGCCGTCAAGATGGCGCTGCTGGATGTCGTCTGCCGCACGGAAGGCACGGAGCGCGGCGAGCAGGTATGGCCCTGGCTGCGAGACCGCCGGATGGCCCTTCGCCCTGCCCCGCAGGTTGTCGTGAACAATACCTTCACGAAAATCTGGAAACCGAACCGGCGCTACAATGCGGGGTCCGAGTTTAACCCCGCAGACAAGAGCACCTGGCCGATGCAGGATACCATCGGCTACCGGGAATACGCTTACCTGGATGGCCGGCTCGGGCTGGCCTTCGAGGTAGAGTCGGACGCCGACGCCGAAGTGCTGAGCGTGTGGCTGCTCGGCATCAACTACCTCGGCAAGCGGGGCGGCTTCGTCCAGCTTGCCGCCGCGCCGCAGGTGGTTGAGCGTCTCCCCGATGGATACATCCCGGTGACCGGTACGCTGCCTGGCGAGATGCCGATGCCCACCATCCTGCAGCAGCTTGACGAGTGTGGCGAATCGCTCTCGTTTGAGCAGGCGAGCGTGTACAGCGGCAAGCCCGTCCGGCTGGGGAAAGAGCGCGTGCTGTACCCGGTGGCACTGCCGTATCGCGTCGTCGCGAGCAGCCAGGCGTACACCTGGTACGCCCGACACGAGGAGCGGGTGTGAGCAGCTTCGAAACCTATCACCTGCGAGTGACGATGCAGGTGCAGTCGCCGGTTGAGCTTGATGCGTACAAAGGCTCGGCGATCCGGGGTGCGCTGATTAACGCTTTGCGCCGGCACTACTGCACCGCCCCGGCGCTGCCCGCCGTGCGCCGCGAGTGGCAGGAGCACGTCCCAACCTGCCCGGCCTGCCGGTTGGTCGCCGCGGAGGATGCGAGCCGGGCGCGGGGGCAGGACCTGCCGCGCGCCTACGTCATCGAACCGCCGCTGTCTACCCGGACGCGGTATGAACCCGGAGAAGAGCTCGCCTTTGGTGTCGGGCTCTTCTCCGACGCCATCAGCCTCTACCCGTACCTGCTGTCCGCGCTCTCGCTGATGGGCGGCGAAGGGCTGGGGCGTCGTCTGCGGGAGAACGGCGGCGAGCGAGGGCGGCTCGTGCTGCGCCGGGTGGATGCCTACAATCCGCTCACCCGCGAGCGCATGGCCTTGATGGGCGAGCAGGGCTCGGCGGTTCCGTCGTCGCCTGCCCTGCCCGTCACCCATGAGCTTGTGCAGCAGGAGGCACGGCGCTGGCCGACCGACCGGCTTACGCTGCGGTTCCTCACCCCCACGCGCATCACCGATGGCGGGCGGCTGGTGCGGAAGGCGGAGTTTCGCCCGTTCTTCGCCCGCCTGCTGGGCCGCATCGCCGATCTGTGGCAGGCTTATGGGCGTGATATGCCGGAGATCGACTTCGCCGGGCTCACAGGCGCGGCAGAAGCAGTGGCAGTGGTGTCCGACGAAACGGTGTGGACCGACCCGTTCAGCCGGTCGGGGCGAACCGGGCGCCGGGTGCCCATTGGCGGGTACGTGGGAACGGCGACTTACCGGGGCGATTTTGTGCCGCTGCTGCCCTGGCTGCTGTGGGGGCAGTGTGTGCATGTGGGGAAGAACGCCGTGAAGGGGAACGGCTGGTACGAACTCCTGCCCTAAGTCTGTCGCAACTCCCCCCGGTTTTCGTGCAGAAAACGAGTTGCGACAGACTGGCAGATTTGGCGGCGATTATGGAAAGGAGGGCAAAAAAGTGACCGCGCAGAAGGCTCTCAGAGCGCCGTGGCGGGGTGGAGATATGATAAATGACCTATTTTTGTGACAGACAGATGCGGTTTTCAGCCAACCGACCCGAAGAGAGGGTACTGAAAGTGCGTAGCGACTCCTCGTTTCAACGTTGGATACAGTTTTCAGCCAACCGACCCGAAGAGAGGGTACTGAAAGGTTGCTCTGCGCGTCTGCCTTCGGCCCCTTGCACCAGTTTTCAGCCAACCGACCCGAAGAGAGGGTACTGAAAGGGCTTAGGCGGATTGAGCAGCCTATTCTGAGACAACCAAGTTTTCAGCCAACCGACCCGAAGAGAGGGTACTGAAAGTTATAGGAGATAGCTATGGCATGGACTGATCCAGACAGTTTTCAGCCAACCGACCCGAAGAGAGGGTACTGAAAGACCACGGGCGACCCCAGCCTGGCCACGACCATCAAGTTTCAGCCAACCGACCCGAAGAGAGGGTACTTCATGTCTGTACTTCTTGTCTGACTGGAATATATTTTTCCATCTCGCGCCTATCCTGAGAGTAGAAGCAATAACTGCATCAGGAGGCGTACAGAGATGGCTATTGTCGAGCATCTGGTTGCCGAGGAGTTCGGCTGTCACATCGGAAAGTACAGCGAGCGGCTGAAGATCACACAGGGCGGGGCCACTTTAGCGCAGGCTCCCCTGCTGCACCTGCAAAGCGTGACGATCGCCAGCCACGGAGTGAGCATCTCCGCCGACGCTATTCATGCCTGCTGCGAGCGCGGCATCCCCATCCACTTTGTCAGCGGACGCGGCGAGGTCTATGCCAGCCTTTATGCTGCCGGGCTGACCGGCACCATCCTCACCCGGCGGGCTCAGCTTGAGGCTTATCACGACGAGCGGGGCGGGCTGGCCGCGCTCGCATTTGCCACAGGCAAGATCCGCAATCAAGCCGCGACACTCAAATACCTCGCCAAATCGCGGGCAGAATCCGCGCCTGAGGTGGCGGCAGAATTGAAGCTCTGTGCCGGGGAAGTGGCAGACTATGAGGAGAACCTGCGGCGGCTCGAAGGTACAACCTGCGAAGAACTCCGCCCTGGTCTGATGAGCGCTGAAGCACACGCCGCCAAACGCTACTGGTCCGCTGTGCGCGCAGTTGTCCCTGGCGAGTACGCGTGGGAGGCCCGTATTGGGCGTGGGGCAACTGACCCGGTTAACAGCCTGTTGAACTACGGCTACGGCATCCTGTATGCCCAGGTAGAGCGGGCGCTGGTGCTGGCTGGTCTTGACCCGTATGCGGGTTTCATCCATGCTGACCGCCCCGGAAAGCCCAGTCTGGTCCTCGATCTGATCGAGGAATTTCGCCAGGTTGTGGTTGATCGGATCGTCTTCGGCCTTGTCAATCGCTATTTTACCGTTGAGCAGGACGAGCAGGGCCGCCTGTCAGCCGATACCCGGCGGGCGCTCGCCGAGAAGGTGCTGAAGCGCCTCGATACGGCTGTGCGCTACCAGGGCAAGCGCTTCCCCCTGCGCATCGTGCTGCAATCCCAGGCTCGCAACCTTGCCGCTTTCCTCCGACGTGATGCCAGCACTTATGAACCCTTCTCGGCAGGGTGGTGATCGATGCGTGCCCGTTTGCTGTTAATTTACGATATTCCTGATGATAGCGTTCGCGCGAAAGTTGCCGATATTTGTTTGGATTACGGCCTCGATCGGGTCCAATACAGTGCTTTCATCGGGCAACTGAGCAAAACGCACCAGGAAGAGCTGATGCTGAAGTGTCGCAAGCGGCTCGGACGGAGACCCGGCAAGATCCATCTGATCCCGGTTTGCGAGCGGGATTGGTCGGAGCGGTTGGAGATTGAACAGGATGACTGAGGACGATCTGCTCATTACAGTGACGGACCTCAAACAGTATGCGTACTGTCCGCGCATCTTCTTCTATCATGCCTGCTTGCCCGATGTGCGCCCCACGACTTATAAGATGGCAGCAGGGATCGACGCTGGCATCGATGAGCAGGAGAAAGCTCGGCGCCGAACGCTCAAGGCTTATCATCTGTCCGGCATAGATGGAGAGCGTTATTTTGACGTTCCGGCACGATGTGATGCGCTGGGGCTCACCGGCATCGTTGACGAGGTGATCGAGGTGGCTGGCCCGCATGCGGAGCACATCCCTGTGGATTACAAGCTATCTCGCCGCGTTAGCTACCATTTCAAGCTCCAGTTGACTGCTTATGCTGAGCTCCTCGAAGCGACGTATGGCTTACCCGTGCGCCGGGGATTTATCTATCTGATCCCACTTCGGCGGGCGGAAGAGGTAAAAATCACGACGAGACGGCGCGATAAGCTCCGAACACTGCTCGCAGAGATGAGGGCTGTGAGTGAACGAGAGACGATGCCTCCTCCGGCTGAGTCGTTTCGCCGATGCCTCAACTGCGAGTTCAGGCGCTTTTGTAACGACGTGTGAGAGCTTATAGGTCGCACTGGCGTGCCCGATCGTAGGGAGTGAGAGGCGAGAGAGGCTCATGAGATTCCGGTGTATCTGTCTGTCGACAACATTGAGCGGCGGCGAAGCACATGGTATTTGGCCACCGGCCTCTCGCTTTAACTCCAGCCCCGATAGACGACGATAGACGACATAGAAAGTGGTCGCAAATTTATTTTGCGACCAAAAGACACTGAAAGACTTTAGCGGTTGCATAAATTTATGCGACCGGACAAGTCTCACCCGTACGGTTTTGTATACGACTTGCCGACATCGTCGACCGATCCCCGTTAGACCTCTTCTCGTTTATCTGCCAACAGTTCTTAGGGTATCCAGCAGGCCGCATGCTTTATGCCGGTCGCGTGCCTGTAGCTTTATTTCCTCGAATAACTCTTCCCTGAGACGGAGTATCTCTTGATTGGTCACCAAACTAGCTTGGTAGACTAGCATCTTTGACAGGTGGCCAGTTTCTTCGTGAGCTTGCTTGCTTTAGAGCTGCCGTCAATTGAAACTTAGGAAGTCGCGCAAGCATCCTCCCCCTGCCCTTCTGCTACTCATTCGCTGCCCCCGCATGCCGTTGGTCACCAAGACAAAATGCCGGCCCTCGTTAATGGCAACTGTTGCACGGATCAGCGATGTGCTTGTGGCCACGGTGGCACGTCGAACAGTCCTCAGTTTCCAGATGGGCTGCCGGATGAACCTGCGTGCCGTTGCTGTTCGTGATCGCATACAGCTCGCTTATCGTCGTCTGGTGGCAGTCGAGACAGGTAGCATTGGACGGTCTCTCAGCAGCGAGCACTCCCTCTAAATGGCAGGCCTCACACTCGATGCCTTCTTCGAGATGTGGGCGCGCCAGAGAGTCGATGTCTCGCCATGTTGCTTCGATGTGGGCAACCACATCTGCCGGGTTGGGCGTCGGACTCGGGAGCGGCGTCACAGTTGGGGTGGGAGTGGGAGTGCTCTCAACGGCAAACGCGGTCTGGCAGCCGGTGAGAAACAGCAACAGCAGAATGGGCAGCAGGTGATCGTATCGGACCTTGTTCATCAGTATTTCATCTCCATACGGTTGATTATCGGGGCTCCGGTCAGATCTGTCTGCCGGGGAGAATCAGTTAGTTTGTGTAAGGTTTTTCCTGACAGACAACTTGCAAAGATCACTAGTCGCGCAAGGGCATCTGGATTATCGTGATGGGTAATCTGATGCGCTGCGCGTCTGGAGCCGGGATTGATGGTGATGTGGCACCGCTTCTGGAACCTCGCGGGGCGAGTCCCCCTGCGGCAGAAAATCATCGGGATCGTCGTGACATCGATGCTGATCCTCGGCTTCGCGATTGCCTGGTGGGTGCGTAACGGGCTCGGCGGCTGGCTGAGCTATCTGCTCAGCGAGGAGCGTGTAGCGCAAGCGATGAACGTCGGCACGCGCGGTGTGATTATCGTGACCGTGTTGGCGACGCTCATCGGACTGGTGGTGGCGTACCCGCTGACCTGGATCTTGACCCGGCCCATCCTGAGTATCACGCGCATCGCACAGCAGGTGGGGCAAGGCGACCTGGCATTGCGGGCTCCGGTGTGGGCCAGAGATGAGATCGGCCAGCTTGGGCTGGCTTTCAACACAATGGTCGATAGCCTGGCCCGCTCACAGCAGGATCTCCAGGCATCCAATGAGAAGTTGCGCACCCGCAATATGGAGCTGGCCCGCCTGTTCGAACTCGCCCGTATGGTAGGCGAGTCATCAACGGCGCATGGTGTCCTTGGCTACGCGCTCGACTGCGCGCTGGAGATCGTCGGTGCTTCTGCTGGTCTGGTTTCTGTTATTGACGACGATCAGCAGCAGGTTGTAGCTCATGCAACCGAAAACATCGCCGGGATACTCGAGGCTAACGATGACCTGCTGCGATTCCTCTACGAGCACACCCGTTCAGAGCCGGTTCCTAAACCCCTCCTTACCCTGATGCTGCCAGAAACCCTCGCGTGGGGGCCGTATCACACGTGCGTCAGCGTACCTATCCGCATCAAGGACCAGTTGTGCGGCCTCTTGGCGTTATTATCTGAGAATGGCCTTGCTTTAGGTGAAGGCACTGCTCAGTTCTTGCTGGCGGTGAGCAACCAGTTGAGCGTAGCGCTTGAGAATGAGCGCCTCTGGGCCGAACTGCGTCACAAAGAGGCGATGCGCACGCGTCTGCTGGCCCGCATCGTTACGGCGCAGGAGGAGGAGCGGAAGCGCATCAGCCGCGAACTACACGACGAAACCGGGCAGCTGCTGACCAGCATATTGGTTCAGCTCAAGGTAATGGAGAAGTTACCTGATCTGCCGTCTGTCCGGGCCCAAGCCGAAGAGCTCCGGACCATCACCTGGCAGACGTTGGAAGAAGTGCGTCGCCTGGCACTCGATCTTCGCCCGGCAGCGCTCGACGACCTGGGTTTGGTGTCGGCGCTGGAAGGGTATGTCAAGCAGTACACACAGAAAACGGGCATAGACGTGACGTTTGTGGCTCCCGAGGAGCCCATTCGCCTGGCGCATGAGTACGAAATCGTCTTCTATCGGGTGGTGCAAGAGGCGCTATCGAATGTTGCCAAGCACGCAGGGGCGACGCAGGTCGAGGTGACGCTTGAACAGACGCCCGAGGTGCTGCGATTGATCATCACCGACAATGGGCAGGGCTTCGATCCGGCGCAGGTGCTGCGGAACGAGGGGCACGGCCTGGGCCTGATTGGCATGGCTGAGCGCATCGAACTCATCGGAGGGACATTCCACATAGCATCAAGCCCTGGCTCTGGCACACGGATCACCGCCGAGGCTGCCGTGGGTACTGTTGTTGAGGAGATGAAAGTGTGATGAAGAAGATACGGGTCGTGCTGGCAGATGACCATGCCGTATTGCGCGCCGGCCTGCGCGCCCTGCTGAACGCAGAACCTGATCTGGAAGTCATCGGAGAAGCGGCTAACGGGCACGAGGCCATCGACCAGGTTGCCAGGCTCGCGCCGGACGTCATCATAATGGATCTGACGATGCCGGATATGAATGGGCTGGACGCTATCGCAGAAATTACCTCCCAGCATCTGGACACGAAAGTGCTGGTGCTGACAATGCACGCGGACGAGCAGTACATCGTCCAGGTGATCCAGAGTGGAGCAGCGGGCTACGTATTGAAAAGCGCGGCAGACACCGACCTCATTCACGCGATCCGGCAGGTTGCGCAAGGGAAGACCTACCTGTACCCGGATGCGGCACACATCCTCGTGGAATACTATCGCCGCCAGGACGTGAACCGGCATAAGGAGGAAGACAGTCTCAGTTTGCTGAGTGAACGCGAGCGCGAAGTCCTCACTTACACGGCCCGCGGTTTCTCCAGCCGCGAGATCGGTGAGATGCTGTTTATCAGCGACAAGACTGTTGAAACCTATCGCCGGCGCCTGATGGAGAAGCTGGACCTGCATCATCGGTCTGATATAGTCCAGTACGCACTGCAAAAGGGGCTGCTTGAAGCGGATGACTGACAACTCTGGAGCCGCACGAAGCACCGAGTCCGAACCTAAACCTGGCGATAGAAACCATCTGTCATGGCGCGGCTGGCTGGTATTGGCGATGTGGGTAGTCGTTTTGATCATCTTTCTCGAATACGCTGTGCGTAGTGTACAGGAGCGAGAAATCCAGGCCGCAGTAATTGCCGGGATCGTGTTTGTGTTTCTGCTACTCGGCGGGCTGGTGCTGCTGACGCTGCGACGCATTGAGGCTGACGAACGAGAAAACTGGCAAATGATGAGACACCGTGATGACTGACCAACCCACTGATCACCTCGATCGGCGCGACTTCTTCAAGGGGCTGGGGGTGGCGAGTGCCGCGACGCTGCTGCTTTCTGCTGTTGGAGGGACGCTGGCAGGGGACGTGTTCCAAACGCCCACCAGCGGGAATGTCCACAACCGCCCCTGGTGGATCCGGAATGTCGATAAGCCTAGTTTGGGCATCGATTGGGAAGTGATAGAGCGCTTCAACGCCCATACAGGCCTTGTGCTCGGCGAGCAGGGAATGCGATATGTGGGTGATGAGGACGAGATCAACCGGCTGGAGAGCAAAGCCTCGGCGTTAGAGATCGACCGCATTCAGCGCAACGTGCCTGGCTACCGCCTACAGGATCAGGCCCTGTACTCGGCCTTCCGCATGGCCCGCAATGCGCTCCCGCTTAGCTTTCTCGGCTTGCAGCAAACCCCCACGCCGGAGCAGCTAAATGTCCCACGGTGGGAGGGAACTCCTGAAGATGCGGCGCAGATGGTGAAGGCGGCGCTCCGCCATATGGGCGCGGCGACGGTCGGCATTGTAGAGCTCGACGAGCGCACCCGTAAACTGATCTACAGCATCGACATCGACGGGAAACCTATTGAATTTGAGGACGTGCCGCTGGGTTACGAAACGGATGATCGGCGGGTGATCCCTTATGGGCACCGCTGGGCGATCGTCTACACCGTGCAGATGTCGGAAGAGACCCTGAAGCGCGCCTCGACTGTGACGGGCGCACAGACCACAATGCTGGCCTACTACCGGGGAATTAGCATACAGTTGATCGCCCAGGAATTCTTGCGCGGCTTAGGCTACCAGGCGCTGGGCCAGCCGGCGATTAATGCGCTGGGGATCGCCCCGGCGCTGGCGGTGATGGCAGGGCTGGGCGAACTGTCACGGCTCAACCGGGTCGTCACGCCAGAGTATGGGCCGATGGTGCGCATCTTTTTCTTGATTACTAACCTCCCGATGGCTCCTGACAGCCCGATTGACGCTGGCATAGCACGCTTTTGCCGGACTTGTATGAAGTGTGCGGAGGCGTGTCCTTCGAGTGCGCTTAGCTTTGCCAAAGAGCCCACCTGGCAACCTGCTGGCCCATGGAACAATCCTGGCCATGAAACATGGTTTGAGAACTCTCCGCGCTGCCGTCGTTACTGGTTGGAGAGTGCGGGCACGAACTGTGGCATTTGCTTTGCAGTGTGCCCATTCTCCAAGAAAAACCGCTCGTTCATGCACGATTTTATGAAGATGCACATTGCGACTGTGCCCGCTGTGGACGGCGTAGTACGGAGCTTCGACGACGCCTTTGGCTATGGCATCCAGAAAGACCCGGAAACCTGGTGGACGTCGGACCTCCCACCATATGGCATCGAGCCGTAGTCGCCCGATCGCATGGCCTCGATGTCAGGTTTTTCCCTACAGACGCGGCAAAATTGCGTGAATCTCCTGACACAAGATCCTCAAGTACCCCGATAGACAGAACTCCTGTCGTCCCTCACAATGAAATCAAACAATACAACGGGGGAAACCGGTGACCGCCTAGGCGGAATTCCGGTGCTGGGCCGCAACTGTGACACCGTGAGGTGAAGCCAGATTACCCGTTAGCGTATTGCTGAACTCTCCGCGTCTCCCTGAGAGTAGGCTAACCTGGCCTATTCTCTTTTGTTTCACGCGAGGGATAAGCCTATGCCTCTTTATGAGTACACCTGCCAGGGATGTGGCACCCAGTTCTCGGCACGGCGCAGCTTCGCTGATTGCGAACTACCCGCGAAGTGCCCGAAATGCGGCGATGAGGGACGCCGCGTGCTCTCCCGCGTCGTCGCGTTTAGCACGGATAGCAGCGGACAGCGCCGGGCAGTAGCTGGTAGCTTCTCCTGCTCGGGATGCGCATCAGCAGCCGTTGGTTGTTCGGGTGGGTGCAGTCTTCAGTGAGATTTCTTGGCACATCTCTTATCCAGTGAGGCAACCTGCCTCATCCAAGTATTAGGTGAGAGTCCAACGAAAGGAGACTCAACCATGGCTGATGAAATCAATATGAGCCGCCGCGAGTTCTTGAAGGAGTTAGGCCTGCTGGGTGTCGCGATGAGCGCTGCGCCGGCTGCAGTCTCGTTCCGTCCGGATGAGGCTGCCGGCGAGTCGTGGGACGCTCCACCGCAGGCCTGGCGTCGCCCCTTCTGGGTGAAGGAGGTCGACAAGCCAACGATGGAAGTCGACTGGCAGCAGATGAAGCGCTACAAAGAGCACCACACGGTACGCCGCGGCTTTACGCTCTATGTTAGCAAAGAGGAGAGCGATCGGCTTGCCGCCCAGGAGGAGGAGAATCTGGCCCGTTGGTTGCGAGAAGGCAAGCCCGGCTACAGCCTGCGTGACATAGCCATCAGCGCTGCCCAGGACTACCAGCGCAACCTGATTCCTATGTCATTCGTCGGGCCGATTGATGAGGTCAGTACGCCCGAGGACCGTGGTGTGCCCAAGTGGGAAGGCACGCCCGAAGAAGCGGCGATGATCGTCTCCGCGGCGATGCGCCACTTCGGTGCTGCGCATGTGGGTTTCGTCGAACTCGACCCGAACACCACAGAGAAGCTGCTGTACGACGAGGACCCGGATGGTAAGCGGATCATCATCTCGGATGACCACGACTACCCGGAAGAGACGGAAGACGCTCGCTACCTGCCCAGGTCAGGCCGCTGGGTGATCAGCTATACGGTCCAAATGTCACAAGAGACCATGTTCCGTAACCCCACGGAACTCGGCTCGCAGACTACGGCAATGACATACGAGAAGGGCCGTGCTATCCAGAACAAGACCCAGGCGTTCCTGCGCAGTCTGGGCTACTGGGCCGCAGGGGAGTCACAAACGAACGCGCTTGGCATTGCGCCCGCCTTTGCGGTGATGGCTGGCCTTGGCGAGATTGGGCGTCTCAACCGGCTGATCACACCCGAATATGGCCCGATGGTCCGTACGTTTAAGATGGTCACGAATCTGCCGCTGGCCCCCAGCAAGCCCATCGATGCAGGCATCATGGACTTCTGCCGCCGCTGCAAGGTGTGCGCTGAGTACTGCCCGTCCGGCGCAATTCCCACGGCGACTGAGCCCACATGGGAAGTCGCAGGCGGCTGGAATAACCCCGGACACAAGACATGGTTCGAGGATGCCGTGAAGTGCCGCACCTACTGGCGCTACGTCGGGACGAACTGCGGGCTCTGCTTCGCCGCCTGCCCGTATGCTGCCAAGGATAAGGCGATAATCCACGACATCGTGAAGGCTACCATCGGCACGACGACGATCTTCAACAGTGCTATGGCCCGGATGGGACGCTTTGCCTATCTGGATGTCCCGCCCTATGGCCCGAATGCTGAACCGGTTCCGCTCAAGGATGCCGATGAGTGGTGGACCCTTGACCTGCCGGAGTACGGCATCGACACGACACGCGGCCACCGGAACGCATAGGAGCACGAACGAGCGACTGTCGAAGGGATGGCTTGTCCTGCCCTGCCCCTTCTTAGCAAAGGAGCTATCGAACTATGTTCTGGGTACTACTGATTGGTATCGCACTGGGGGCCGGATTTATGTATCTGGCAGCCCGGTCCAACATCACACTGGCCTGGTACGATTACGTTCTGGCGGTGTTGGGCGTGGTTTTCGCCTACCTCGCTATCCAGAATTTCGTTGCATCGTTCCAGGAACTCGAGCCGACTGCGGCGTGGGTCATGCTTGCCATGTTTGGCGTGCCCGCGCTGATCCTCCTGGGCGTTGAGACGTTCCGGATTGTCCGTGGCCGGCAATCTGCGGCTTAGCTGGCCAGCCATTTCGCCATAAGAGCTGAAACCGGGTGGGGCGAGGCTCCACCCGGTGACTTCTGAGCAGGGATGCCATCATTCCCGTATAGGCCCACAGAGAGAGCCAGGCTAATCGCCTGGCTCTTTTGCTTTCTGATAGACCATTTATTCCCACTGTCATACTCAACAGCAATTCGTATCCCTTCGCGCTCCAGGGATAAGTCTATGTTGTGCCGACCAAGGGTGTTGACATCTCCTCCCACACCGGCACTGATGTAACCGGCACGCTGGACGGTGACGGCACACAGGGCGGTATCTCTTTGGCGTGGACGTCGACCACCCGGGGATAGGCAACGCCATCCGTGGCAACCGTATCTATTAACAACACAGCCCTCGGCATCGACCTGGGATTCAGCGGTGTGACGCCCAACGACCTGATAGATGCGGACAGCGGCGCCAACCAGATCCAATGTGTGGACGCCGACTTGAGCGTGGCCTGCGATGGGGCGGAGACGCTGTGGCAGTACGACGCCTACGGCAACCTGCTCGACGGCGGGGTACACACCTACACCTACGACGCTGTGCTGCGGCTGGCCTCAGTGAGCGACGGGCCAGCACAACCACCTACGCCTACAACGGCGACGGCGACCGGGTCAGCCAGACGGTAGACAGCGTGACGACCACCTACCTGCTTGACACCGCCACGCCACTGCCAGTGACGGCATGGATGCTGAAACCTGGAATTGCGCATCCGAGAGAAACCGCCTACGTATCACTCCCCTTGGCCCAATCCGGCCTCGCGTGCCCGCAAGACGGCCTGAGCCCGGTCTGCTACCTGCAGCTTGGTGAGGATGTTTGAGACGTGGTTCTGCACGGTCTTGAGGCTGAGCGTGAACATCTCGGCGATCTCGCGGTTGCTCAGCCCCCTGGCGATGAGGCCCAGCACCTCCTCCTCGCGTGCCGTTAGCTCCGGAAAGACCCGCGGCGGTGCTGCCTGCCCGGCTGTGGCAAAGAAGTTGAGAAGCCGCTCGGCGACGCCGGGGCTGAAGATCGCCGCGCCACCTGCCACGCTGCGGATGGCGCTCAGAACCTCCGCGCCGCTCGCGTCTTTCAGCAGATAACCTCTCGCCCCGGCGCGCATCGCCGAGAACACCGAGTCGTCATCCTGAAACATTGTGACGATCAAGACTGCGATGTGCGGGCTGGTGTGCAGCACGCTGCGCGTGGCCTCAATTCCGTTCATCTCGGGCATCTGGATATCCATCAGGACCACGTCCGGCTGCAGGGCGGCGGCCAGGTCAACAGCCTGCTTCCCGCTCGCCGCCTCCCCCACGACCTCGATGCCTTCCACCGATTCCAAAAGCCCGCGCATCCCGTCCCGGTAGACGGGGTGATCGTCGGCGATGAGCACTCGAATACTGTCCGTCATTGCGCCTCCTCAGCAGGGTTGCCAACCAGCGTGCGGTACGGGAGGATCACCGTGACGATCGTGCCACTTTCGCTTGCCCCAACCGCAAACCTGCCGCCGAGTTCCTCGGCGCGCTCGCGCATTGAGGCAAGCCCTACCCCGGTGCTTGGCCCGCGCCCGATCCCACGCCCGTCGTCTTCCACCTCAAGGCGAACCGTGTCCGCGTTCCCGTCGAGCGACAGCCGGACCGTGCAGTGGCGGGCGTTCGCGTGACGGGCGACATTCGTCAGAGCTTCCTGCACGATGCGAAAGATGGCGACCTCCACAGCCGCTGGAAACGCCGGCAGGTCAGTTTCCGCCTCAACCGTGACACCCAGACCGCTCTGCCCATACTGCGCCGCCACCTCCTCCACTGCGGCCACCAGTCCCAGCTCGTCGAGCGAGGGTGGGCGCAGGCCGTATACCGAGCGGCGGATATCCCCAACGATCACCCGGACCTGCTCGGCCAGATCGCGCAGCAGATCGCTCATTTCGGCATTGCCATCCAGCCGGTTGCGGGCTGCCTCCAGCCTGAGGGTGAGCGCCGCGAGCTGGGGGCCGACGCCATCATGCAGATCGCGTCTCAGCCGCCGGCGCTCCTCCTCTCGTGCCATCACTAACCGCTCGCGCGAGTGCTGCAGGGCGGTCGTGAGCCGCACGGCATGCACGACAACGCCCACCTGCCGTGCAAGGTCATCCAGCAGCCGCCTGTCCGCCGCGGTGAAAGACTCGCCCGGAGAACGCGGCGCCAGCACAAGCTGCCCAACTACCTCCTGCTGGTAGCTCAGCGGCAGCATGATAGACGCTGGCGGTGGCGTGCCATGCTGCGCGACTGTTTTCATGGAGCCATCTGCCTGCTTGATCATGATGGCGGTGTAGGGCAGCCTCAAGGCACCGGCAATGGTCTCGACGATAACCGGGAGGGCGGCGTCCACCGTCAGCGTCGACTCGAGCCGCTCGCCGAGCCGGGCGAGCACGGTATAAGGGTCGTCGCGCTCGCCGTACATCAGCCGGTTGACCCCGCGCTGCAGCCGGTCCCTCAGCGGCGCAAACAGCACGGCGATGAGTCCGGCGCCCAGCAGGGAGATGAGAAGATTGCCCTCGACCTTGAGCAGCGTGCCAAGCCCCCCTACTGTTACGACGTACAACCCCACGATGGCGGCGGTCAGAGCGCCGTAGACCAGCGTGCGGTTGATAAGCACGTCGATGTCGAACAGACGGTAGCGCAGGATGGCAATGCCAAGGGCCACATAAAGGGCGTTCAACATGGCCGTCTCAAAGATAGCATCCCAGATACCGGGCAGGTCCTGGCCGAGGAAACCGGAGATGACGAGCATGCCGCCGCCAAACAACACCGCTGCGTAAGCAAACCACTTGATCTGCTGGCGCTCGACGCCACTGGCGTGACGGGATCGCCAGACGAGCGAGAGCGCAGACAGCAGGGCACACAGGAAGAGAACGAGGATTGCGATGAGGTCAACCGTCTGTAAGGCCTGTCCCAGCGTCCCCGTGACGCCGAACGGATTGTCCACGGAGACGATACCGCTCTCGCCAGGCAAGAACGCGCTCACGAGGAGTGAAGCCAGCCCGGCAGCCCCGATAACCCAGAGTAGACGCCGCCAACCGGGTGACGGCAAGCGACCGCTCGGGAACAGGAGCATGAGAAATGACGGCAGGACAGCGTAGGCAGCTAGCCACCCGGCTCCTCCGGCAAGCAGGAGGAGCCCGAGGGCCGGCGGCGGCGTTCCGGTGGCGACCGCATAGGCGATGAGGCTCTGCACCAGATGGAGCACTGCCAGCGCCAGGCCGAAGGCGATCCACAGCCAGCCATAAACAGTGCGCGGACGGCGTGAAGCGATCAGGCCTCCCAGCAGGAGAGGGGCAAGCGAACCGGTGATGTGGATGAGATGCGGGTCCCATTGAGGATAGAACAAGGGCGGCAGCAGATGGGCCCGGCCCAGCACAGCCAGCACCAGCGCCACTGCCGCCAGCAGCAGGGCGAATGCGCAGAGCAGCCACGCGAGCCGGGCAGACGGAAGGCGTGCTGCCGCCAGCACGCCCGTGTATGATGATGTTTCAGGTCTACCCCTCACAGCTTTGACTCCTGTGCCTGAGGGCCCTACCTCCCGGCCTCGGCTGCGGATAGCTGCCCGTCGACGAGCCGAGTTTCAGGCTCATTGGCGCCGGGCCCGTATTCCCACGCTCTGTCCGTCATTTGAAGCAGCCTGAGTCCCGTCAGCCCGAGACCTGATGATACCAGCACCCAGACCGCCGTGATAGCCGCCACACTTTCGGACAGGGCACTGAAGCCCGCAACAAGCCACAGGACGAACCCTGCGACGACCAGGCCCGCTACCCACCGGGGGACAGCCTGCGCCCTGTAAAGGCCGACCCCTAGAAGCAGCGGCCCGAACTGGAAGCCCAGCAGGAACATGATGACGTAGAGCGCGACCGAGACGCTCCCCTCCATCGACTCGATGACCTGCAGCATGGTCTCCTGCCCCAGACCCGAGCGGCTCAAGGCTCCGAGCATTCCGAAGTAGCCTGCGTTGTGGGCTGCAAACCCGAGCACGCCGATCAGCGCGAGCCCACCGCCGATGTGGCCCAGCACCGTACCGCGCTCCCTGAGCAGGTGCATCAGGCCGAGAACGGCTGGGACAAACAGGATAAGCCCCAACATGTTGAGCACCGTTGCGGCATCCCACAGCCCGGGGGATGCCGCGATAGCGTTAAGCTGCTCGCTGCCCTCCATGCCACCCTCGACGATGAGCCGGATGATGTCGGCACTGCCGAAGGCGATTGGCGCCGCAATCAGGCTCAGGCCCGCCAGCGTCCGGCGAAAATTGCTGGCATTGTTAATCTTTAGCATATCGATACGCTCCCCTGGCTTCTATTTGCTCGCGTTGATTGCAGCATATCAGCGCCACCATTCCCGAGTCATCAGACAAGTTCCCGACTGGGCCGGGAAATTATCCGCCAGGGGCAACTGCCCGCCGCTGCGGGGCGGTCGCGCTGGTTTGTTCCGCATCCTCCAGGCCGCACAGCCGCTCGGAGAGCGCCCACAGGCGGGCAGCCTCCTCCTCGCGCCGGGCGTAGCAGCTCGGCGTTTTGGGGCGGCAATCTTTCCAGTACACCGCCGCCGAGCCTTCGACCTCGGGGCTGGCGGCCAGATATACGATCGTTTCTGCAGCCTGCTCGGGGCTGACGCCGCGCGCCATACGCCGCCGCCACACCCGGTTCGCGAGGCCGCTCGTCCCCTTCAGGCCGATCTCGGTGCTCACCAGCCCGGGGTCGGCAGCATAAGCCCGGATGCGCGACGCCGGGCCCAGCCGCCGGTTCAACTCCGCCGTGAACATCACGTTGGCCACCTTTGACTGCTTGTAAGCTCGCAGCACCCCGTAGCGACGCCGCAGCATCACATCGTCCCACACGATGCGAGCCCCGTAGTGCGAGCCGGAACTCACCGTGATGACCCGCGCCGACTCCGCGCGCGCCAGCAGCGGCATCAGCTCGTGCGTCAGCAGGAACGGCGCGAGGTGGTTCACGGCGAACTGCAGCTCGTAGCCATCCTCGGTTGTCGTGTACCAGCTTGAGACGGTCCCCGCGTTGTTCACCAGCACATCGAGCTTGCCGCCCCCGTCTGAGTTCACGTACTCGCGGATCACCGCCGCCAGAGCGCGCACCTGCCGCTGCGAGGAGAGGTCCGCGATGGCGAAGCGCACGCGGGCGTGCGGGAATTCAGCCAGGATCGCCTGCTCAGCCTCCCGGCAGCGGTCCGCCGAGCGCCCCACGCCGATCACGTAGGCCCCGCGAGCGGCCAGGGCTCGCATCGCGGCACGGCCTATCCCTGAGGTCGCGCCGGTGATCACCATCGTCTTTCCGGTCAGGTCGCTGTTGCCGTTCATCATGTCCCCCTTATGCTATGCCTGCTGCGCGGCGATGGTCGCCGTCGCGGTCGTGTCAACCTTGCCACGGCTGGAGCCGTAAACTTTCTCGTGTGACTGCCGCCAGCGCCGGTCGATCAGCGCGGCGACGATTTGCGGCGGCACCGCCTCCCCGGCGAGGCGCAGGATGCGGTTCAGCACGTCGATTTCGTACTCTGCGACCCGAAGACAATGCGGCCACTGCTTGCCAT
>ERZ773359.316-NODE-316-length-67553-cov-17.027808_pt1 | contig 67553 bp, 64 predicted proteins | sample MGYA00374955_ERZ773359 | MGnify/ENA primary metagenome ERZ773359 (study PRJEB29098, sample SAMN04486028) | biogas fermenter metagenome | study: EMG produced TPA metagenomics assembly of the Biogas fermentation microbial communities from Germany - Plant 4 DNA1... | reverse complement strand
GAGATCTTCCCCAGTCTCCATCCCATCTTTTCCCACAAACATTTTACACAGACTTGTAACGCCTCATCGGGCGGCATAGGGGAAGGAGTACCGTCCTTGCATGTGGAAGCTCCTTCTCCAAACAGCGCAGAGGAGAAGGTCATATGCTGGCCATAGTGGTTGCTGCCGTGTGTTTCATCTTAGGTATGCTGGGGGCCTTCTTGCCCGTTCTGCCAGGCGCCTCCTTGATTTGGGCCGGCATCTTCCTGTTTGGTCTCTTGACGGATTTTGCCAAATTTGGCTGGCCCTTTCTCTTGGCCCAAGGGGCGCTGGCAATAGCGGCCTCCCTGATGGATTGGATTGGCACGCGACATGAACTGAAGGCTGGAGGCAGTACTCCGTGGGCAAGCTGGGCGGCCGCGTTAGGCTTCCTTATCGGCCCCCTCGTTTTCGGCCCCGTCGGCTTCTTTTTGGGACCGGTGCTTGGGGTGATCGGTGCTGAGCTGGCCGCCGGGACGCCTTGGCAAATGGCCTTGCCCATGGGATGGCGAGCCCTCGTCGGCATGCTCAAAGGCGCCTTGTTGAAAGTCATGGTCCAGGGAGTCATGATTGCCTGGTTTTTCCTGGAGATAACCTAAGTGAAGGCGATAGTGATGGAATCGCCTTCGTTGATGGGGGTGGTGAACCCTGCCGCCTGGCCGTTGACCTGGATCTTCAAGGCGCCGCCCTTCTGGGGAGGGTCGAAGGCGACGAAACGAAAGATGTCGCTGAGGATGAAAGGACGGGGTTCGAGAATTGCGATGCGGTCATGGGCCTTGAGCTCTGCGTCTTCGTGGACTGTCTCGCCATTGACCCGCAGTCTGCTCAAGGCGGGGCTAGTCAAGGTGACTTTTTGTCCGTTAAAGTCCACGGTAATGCTGATGTCCGCAAGACCGAGCTTGGCGGCGACGGACGCCAAGGTTGGTTTGTCTTCCCTGGGCCGGATGGAGATTTCGTCCCCCTTAGTCAAGGCGGTGGCCAGGGCAGCCCGGCGACCGTTGACGAAGACTTCAGGCTCCGCCTGCCAGTAGTGCTCCACATCATCGATAGTGTAGGGAAAAGTGCCGACTGCCTCATAGCCTATCTCCCTGAGGAGGTCGGCAACAGTATTGATTGTCCCGCGGGTTGTCACTTCGTCGCCATCTTGGAGGGGATGACCCGGGTCGACCCCTTGGCCGTTCACTAGGATTTGGGGTACAAATTCCCGTTTTTCCCCGTTGACGGTGAACCAAATGGGGGTCCCATCATACTTCACCAAGTCTTTGACGAGGACCGTTGGAGCTGACCCATCGCGGGCGGGCCCGACGGTGATTTCATCGTGGGGATGGATCTTAGTGTGGAGATCGGCTGGTTGCCCATTGACCTGAATAGGTGCGGGCTCGCCTAGAGTTCCTGGCAGGATGACGGGACGGCCATCAACTTCCACCGCAATGCTTGGCCCTGGCAGACCGAAGAGTTGCTTAGGGGAGAAGCCCGCGGCAAATAGAATATCCTTCACGGTGCGGCGGGCAAGCTGCAACAGTTGGACGCTGGCCCCGTTGATGCGGACGGGCACCGCGGCCAAGGCCTGGTCTTGTAGGGCGGCCATGGCAATGCCGATGGGCGTTACGGCCATCGGTCCGGTGAACTCAGGACAACCCTCGACCCGGGGGACGCTCTGCCGATCTCGGATTCCGATCCTGTTGGCTGGCAAGTTGAGATGGCGGCTCAACGCGTCGATGAGGGTCCTCGTGAGACTGCCGCCGCCGATGCAAAGGACTGCTTGGGGAGGTTCTCCGTTCAGCTGCAGGATGACCTGGGCGATGGCCCTGGCTAGCTTGTCCACCGCTGGGGCTGCCGCTTCCTGGACCTTTTCGGGCAAGAGCTCCAAGTCATTGCCCACCACATCTTGACAATGGATGGGACTGGCCTTCAGCTGGCGTTTGACCTGTTCGGCGACGGAGAAGTCCAGGAGAAAGGCGCCGGCAATGGCAGCAGTGACCTCATCACCGGCGATGGGGACCATGCCGAAGCCGGTGACCTTGTTCTCCCGGGTGACCGCGATGTCCGATGTTCCCGCACCAATATCCACCAAGGCTATGTTGAGCTGCCTCATCGATGGGGGCACAATGGCGTTGATGGCTGCATGTGGCTCGAGGGTGATGGATGCCATTCGCAGACCAGCAAGCCCCAAGGCGCTGCGCAAAGAGTCAACGACGATCCTGGGGAGAAGGGTGGCGATGACATCGAGCTGGGCTCGTCGTCCCCGCTGGCCGATGAGACTAGCCAATGGCTGCCCATCGAGCTGGGATTCCCGTACATGATACCCGACGCAAAGGTAATCTTCCCGCTGGGAGTCCTGGGTCAATTGCCGCACGGCTGCATCGACGGCCTCGAGTTCCAAGGCGGCGACAATCTCCCTGGTGATTGGTTCGCTGCGGAGCAAGGAACGTTGGATGCTGCCATCGGCAGTGACTAGGGAGCGGCCCGCGGCGGCTACAGCCACCTCCGTCAGCTCCTTCCCGGTGGAGTGCGCCAGCCGATCCCGAACGATGGCAATGGTTCTGGCTACTTGGGTCACATCGTGGATTTGCCCATCGACCATGGCGCCGGGGGCCTGCTCTTCCACCGCCGCAGCGTGGATATAGTACCTGTCGCCCCGCTGCTCCATCAGGATGCCAGCGATTTTCCGTGTGCCAATGTCGAGGGCGAAGATTTCCCTGGGAGCATCCATGCCCAATACCTCCTAGATACAACGATACCATCAAAGGCAAAGTCTGCCAATACCCTGCGGAGGATCCTCTCGGCTGGGGCAGGAGTTGACCGTCACGGGTGGAATAAGTATGCGGAAGACAGAAAGGGGCTTTGCAGCATGGTTCATAGCAGCTATTCCCGTTGGCAGGCCGATGCGGCCTTGCTTTTTGTTTCCGCCATTTGGGGGACTACCTTTGTCGCCGTCAAAGAAGCTCTAGCCGACCTGGCGCCGTACAATTTCCTGGCGATCCGATTCACATTGGCCTTAATCGTCTTGGCTCTACTGGGGCTTTGCCAGGGTCGAAAGCCGCGGGCATCTTCTTTGTGGAGGGGAGTAAGGGTAGGTACTTTGCTGTTTGCCGGCTATGCTCTCCAGACTGTGGGCCTTAAGTACACGACAGCTTCGAACGCGGCCTTCATTACCGGGCTATCCGTTGTCCTGGTGCCTTTGCTGGCCGCAGTGGGGCTGCGCGCTATGCCGTCGGCCGAGTCCATTGGGGGAGCCCTCCTGGCTGCGGTTGGGCTCGGCTGTTTGACTATCGGCGATGGTTTTGGCCTTAACTTGGGGGACTTGCTGGTCCTGGGCTGCGCCTTCGCCTTTGCCGGCCAGATTGTCCTCATGGGCAAGTACGCGGCCCGATCATCCACCTATGAACTTGTGGTCGGCCAGATGTTAGCAGTGGCCCTATGGTCTTGGTTCTTCACCTTGCTTTGGGAAGAGCCCACTTTCCAGGCAACGCCCCGGACATGGGCGGCGATGGCCGTCACTGGCATTCTCGCCAGCGCGGTTGCCTTTTGGATTCAAGCCACTATGCAGCGGTTCACCAGTCCCACCCGCACGGGCATCATCTTCGCGGCGGAACCAGTGTTTGCCGCCTTATTCGCCTACTTCTGGCTCCAAGAGACTTTGACGCTAAAGCAGCTGGTCGGATGCGTCCTGATTCTTTCGGGGATGCTCTTCACCGAACTGCGGGGCCGAGGGGAAGACGAAACAAGGCCGCAGGCGGCCTTGTCGTCAAAGGATCTTGCTTAGAAAAGCCTTGGTGCGTTCGTGGGAGGGACAGTTGAACATGATCTCAGGGGGAGCCTGCTCCACGATGATGCCATCGTCCATGAAAAGGACTAGGTCCCCAACTTCCCGCGCAAATCCCATCTCATGGGTAACGACTACCATCGTCATCCCCTCTTCGGCCAAGGCTTTCATCACTTCCAAGACCTCGCCGATCATTTCCGGATCGAGGGCCGATGTTGGTTCATCGAAGAGCATGGCCTTAGGGCGCATGGCCAAAGCCCGGGCGATGGCCACCCGTTGTTGTTGTCCACCAGAGAGCTGGTCGGGATAAGAATCGGCCTTGTCTCCCAGCCCTACTTTAACCAGCAGGTCCAAAGCCCGTTCCCGGGCCTCATCCTTCGACAAGTGCAGCACCCGCAGCGGGGCGAAGGCCACATTGTCCAGCGCGGTCATATGGGGGAAGAGGTTAAATCGCTGGAAAACCATGCCGACGTTTTCCCGGACGCGGCGGATGTCAGTTTTGGGATCGGTGATGTTCACGCCATCTACGTATATGGTGCCGCCGGTTGGCTTTTCCAGGAGGTTGAGGCAGCGCAAGAAGGTGCTCTTGCCAGATCCGCTAGGGCCGATGATGACAACTACTTGTCCCTTAGCGATGCCGCAAGTAATGCCTTTGAGGACGTGCAGGCTGCCGAAGTGTTTGTGCAGATCGTGAATCTCAAACATCGACCTTCAACTTCCTTTCCATGTAGGCCACCAGGCGGGATATGGCGATGGTCATGATCAGATACATGAAAGCAACCCCAAGCCAGATTTCAAAGGGTCGATAGGTCCTGGTAATGACGATGTTCGCTCTGCGGACCAGCTCTTCCAGAGCGATCACGGAGACTAATGATGAATCCTTGAGCATGGCTATGAATTCATTCCCCAGGGGCGGGATAATCCGTTTGAATGCTTGGGGCAGGATGATGTAGCGCATCACTTGGGCGTTGCTGCAGCCTAAAGACAAGGCAGCTTCCGTTTGCCCCAGATCGATCGATTGTATGCCGGCGCGGACGATTTCGGCAACGTAAGCGCCGCTGTTCAGGCTCAAGGCCAAGATGGCCGCCGTCAACCGAGGCATCGGAAAGGACAGCAGCTGAGGCAAACCCATGTAGACCAGAAAGATCTGCACCAGGAGGGGAGTGCCGCGAATGAAGTCGATATAGACAGCGGCAAGGGTGCGCAGCGGCTTGTACTGGCAAATGCGGGCCATGCCCAATAGGGTCCCGATTACGAATCCTATCCCAACCGCGGTAGTCGTCAGTCTGATGGTCATCTGGGCGCCTTCCCAGAGATAGGGCAGTGACCGAAAAAGGATGTCCCAACGAAAAGTCAATACCTTACCTCCCTAATCGAAACATGACATTAAAATGTGCGCAACATGCGCTGCGCGGGCATGTTGCGCACACAACTGTATAGGTCTTTGCCCGGTTATTCCGAAAACCACTTGTCGAAGATCGTCTGGTAGGTGCCGTCAGCCCTAATCTGAGCCAAAGCTGCGTTTACCTTCGCTAAGAGCTCCTTGTTGCCCTTCCTGATGGCGATGCCATACTGCTCCTCGGTGAAGGGTTCACCAATGACGGTGACCAGATCCGGGTTTTGAGCGGCAAAATCGATGACGGTGGCATTATCGCCAACGACGGCATCGGCCGCGCCGTTCAACAGCTCCTGGAATGCCTCTGGCATGAGATTGAAGCGAGAAACCTTGATGCCCTCCACTTCGCTTACGGCCAAGTCGCCGGTGGTGCCGATTTGCACCGCGACCGTCTTGCCGATCAAGTCATCTCGGCCTTGGATGTCGGTTCGTTCCTTCCTGACGAGGATGGACTGGCCGGCGTCGAAGTAGGGATCGCTGAAGTCGACGCTTTCGGCCCGTTCCGGGGTGATGGTCATGGCGGAGATAATTACATCGTAGTCGCCATTAATCAGTCCGGGGATGATGCCGTCCCAGGCCGTGTTGATCAGCACTACCTCCATCCCCATGGCCTCGCCGATGGCCCGGATCAGATCGATGTCAAAGCCCTGGAACTCGCCCTGCTCGTCGATGAACTCGAAGGGCTTGTAAGCTGCATCGGTTCCGACGGTTAGGGTCTGGGCACTGGCCCCGGCAAGACAAAAAGCAAACAAGGCCGAGGCGATCGTCATCACAACCAACAGTCTTCTCATTTTCAATATACCCCCTCGTTAATCATGCAAGTCCGTGCATGTTCGCTGCTACCAATTCAACAGACCGAGAGAAAAATCCTCCACTGCGAGAGCTGCTTTTCGTCAAGAATTAACGAATAACCAGGAATAGCTTTGTTGGAGGGGGAAAGGGAATATCAGGGCTTGTCCCGAAGACTTAAGGCGATGGTTAATTCCTACTAATTTGGGCTGTATTTTTATTAAAGGAGGTATACACCGTGAGCAAGATGAACGCGTGGCAGGCCATAGTTGGTGCTCTCCGGGATGAAGGTGTGAAGTACATCTTTGGTATGCCCGGCAATCCGCGGTTGCTGTATGATGCCCTCTATGACTGTCGGGATATCAATGTTGTTCACGCCCGGGAGCAAAGCTCCGGCGTTTTCATGGCGATGGGCTACGCCCGGGCCGCCCTAGACCTGGGAGTCTGCTTCGGGAGCAACGGGCCCGGCATGACCAACATGGTCTCCGGCTTGTTGGAAGCTCAAGCCGCCTCGGTGCCCCTGTTGGCCATCTCCGCCGCGGTGGGGACGAAGATGGAAGGCTTCCCGGCTTTTCAGGAGGCGGACCAAGTGGCCATCGCGCGGCCGGTGACCAAGTGGGCTTTCCGCATTCCCGCCCCCGAGCGGGTACCCTGGGCGGTCAAACGGGCCATCGATATCGCCAGAAGCGGCTGTCCCGGGCCGGTATACCTGGAAATCCCGGTGGATCTTAGCCTGCAGGAAGTAGATATGCCTCCTTATGTGCCCAGCCTGCGTCCCCTGCCGCCCCGCGGGGCCGCTGCAGCCATGGAGCAAATGGTCGCGATGCTCGAGGGGGCGAGCCGTCCCGTCGTCGTTTGCGGCGGAGGGGCGGTATGGTCGGGGGCCTTCGCTGAGGTGGAGAAGCTGGCCGATTGGGGGCTGCCGGTGTTGACCACCGCCACAGGGCGGGGGATCATCGATGAGGATCACCCGCGAGCTTTGGGCTTAACGGGCCTTTACTTCACCCGCCTAGGCAAAGAAGTCTATTTTGATGCGGACCTGGTCTTGATTCTCGGAAGCCGCAACGATCAGTTTGAGACGGGTGAGTGGCAGTACTTCCCCGAAGGGGCCAAGCTGGTCCAAGTCGACATCGATTCGACGGCCCTGGGCAGGAACTGGGTGCCCGATTTAGGTGTTGTCGGGGATGTCAGGCTAGTCCTCAAGGATCTCCTCGCGGCCCTTGAAGAAAGGGGTTCCCATAAGCGCTGGAAGGAGCGAGGGGAGGCCATCAAGGAGCAGAAGACCTGCTACCTGGAAGAGCTGGCCGCGGAATGCCAGGATGATGGCGTGCCTCTGAAATCGAAACGAATTGTCTGGGAGCTGGGGAGAGTCTTCGGGCGGAACACGATCCTGGTCAACGAAAACGGCTCCCAGGACCTTTGGTCCTATTATTCCCCCTATTTCCGCACTGCGAAAAATGGCTGCGTGGCGCCGGGGGCCCAGACTTGCATGGGGACGGGGGTTGCAGGCGCCATCGGGGTGAAGCTCGCCCGCCCGGATCAGAACGTCGTTTGCGTGACCGGGGATGGAGCCTTCCAGATGTACATGCGGGAGCTCCCCACGGCCGCTCAGCATAACGCCCCAGTTACCTGGATCATTCTCAATAACAAATTCCTGGGCTGGATCAAATTCCACCAGCGGGAGATGAACGAGCGTTACATCGCCACCGATTTCCGCGTCCAGCCGGATTTCGCCGCGGTGGCCAGGGCTTGCGGCTGCTATGGCGAGAAAGTGGAAGACCCCGACGAGATCACCCTTGCCCTGGAAAGGGCCCTCAAGGCCAACCAAGCGGGCCAGCCGGCGGTGCTGGACTTCATCGTCGACGGGTGGGATCTAGCTCCCGGATTCAGGGACTACTACCGGACGCTGTTCGGCTACAAATAGGCGTCCCGGCCCGGGGGGGAATTCCCTTCGGGCCTTTTGCGTTTTCTGGGCCATTAGCTGAGTCCAGTTCCAGTTTATTACATAAACCCGCCAATGCCCGAAGAGAAAGGACTTCGATTTGACCCCCAGGCAGTGTAGCCTCTTGGCTGGTTGCTAAGACAAAGGGGGTTTAGTAAAATGTTGCTAAGCTCCGGCGGAAGGGGTCTGATAATGAAAAAGCTTGCGAAAGTCATAGCGCTTGTCGTGGTGCTGGCTTGGGCTGGTGTTTGCCTTGGGGAGGGGAGGGCCCTTTGGCTGGATGTGGGGAGCATCCCTGCGGATCCGGCAGGGGTGGAGGCTTTGGTCCGCTCCCTGGCAGAGGCTAATCTCAACATGATCTTTCCCCAGGTCTTCTATCATGGAATGACCATCTATCCTTCCAAGGTAGGTAAACAGAATCCCAAGTTCAGCGGATGGGATCCGCTCCAAGTATTGGTGGATGCAGCCAAGTCCCACGGCATGGAAGTCCATCCTTGGCTCGATACTCTGTATGTGGGATACAAAACGCCAGGTCCCATTCTGACGGAGCATCCCCACTGGGCGGCCATGGGGGTGGACGGTGAGACGGGCCACGGCCTTCCAGGGGCGGAGCGCTACTGGTTGACTCCCGCGGCAATGGAGGTGCGCAGCTTCCTGGAGGACCTGGTGGAGGAGCTAGCAGCGAATTACGATATCGCGGGCATCCATTTTGATTATATTCGCTATCCTGAACCTCAAAATGGGGATTTTGGCTACGAACCTGCTGCCCAGAGGAGGTTCCGGGAAGAGACGGGCCTGGATTGTCTGGATCTTATTCCTGAAGGTGACTATGAAGCATACGCGAAGTGGAATAGGTGGCGAGCCTGCCAGGTGACGCAGCTTCTAAGACAGCTCCGGGCCAAGATCAGAGAGGTGGACCCACGCCTTCTTGTTTCCGCTGCCGTCGCCCCGACGGGCATGCCGTGGCAAAGCTACCCGGGCCTTTTGCAGCCGTGGGCCGAGTGGGCTGAGGAAGGCCTCTTGGATTTTTTGGTCCCGATGACCTACAGTTCTCGCCTGAATGAAGTTCGGGGCATGATCCGGTGGGTCCGCTCCCAGGCTCCCGGGGTGCCTGTCTATGCCGGGTTGCAGCTGTGGAAGCTGCCCACCCCCGACTATCCCATTCTGCAAGTTGAGGCTGCCAGGGGGGAAGGGGCCCCGGGAGTTGCCTTGTTTGCCATGGCCTACCTAAAGCCCAATCTCCTGGCTGCCCTTGCGGACGGCCCCTTCTCCGAGCCTGCATTACCCTCCTTAGCAGCCGGCGAACCGCCGGCTTCGGCGGGGGAACCTCCCGGGGTTGTGGTGCCGCGGGTGTCGACCCCGGCGGAGGAGGGATATGCATGGCTGGATGGGTTTACCTTCATCACCGGGGAGGGACCTGTTGATTGGCCGGTGGAACTGGGGCTGGCCCATGATGGGGCGAAGCTGTATGTGGCTTTCCGGTTGGGGGGTGGATCGCCCCTGGCCAGCGTTACCCAGCGGGATGGGCCGGTTTTTTATGATGATGCCCTTGAGATCTTCATCCATCCCCACAAAGATGCGGGACTTTATTATCATCTCGCGGTCAACGCCCTCGGCACAAGATATGATGCCCACATCCTCGACGGTCCTGGCTGGGATGGGAATTGGCAGGCTGAGGTGAGGATTGTCCCTGATGGCTGGGAAGGTTTGGTGACTATACCCTTCATCTCTTTGGGAGGGCCTCCTGAGGATGGTCAGGAGTGGGCTTTCAACGTAGGCATCGGCCGGGGAGGCCGATTCGCCAGCTGGGCCCCCATCCCGGGGATCTTCCATGCACCTGGCTTTTTCGGCGGATTAGTATTCGAATAGACTGCATAAATATGCATCGGGGTGATGGGGCTTCCCGATGACAAACCCGAGTAAGAAAAAGTTTTTTGCGGTTGTACCCTAAGATCCATCTATGGTATAATCAGTCTAAATATGCGGCCGTTGGCCAAAGTTTCCTTGTCGAGAGGGGGATAAGCCTTGTCGCTAGTGTTTAGCTCCAGGTCGAACACCCTGGAACAAACCGAGTATTCGTATGAGTTGCAGGACGTGGAAGAGCCGCGCCTGTATCGCCATTTATATCCTTACGATGAACCGCCGCGCGTACCTTTTAATCACCGTCATGTACCGATGCGTCCGCCGGAGGAGATTTGGATCACCGACACTACTTTCCGCGATGGGCAGCAAGCTCGGGCTCCCTACACCGTCAAACAGATCGTCGATCTGTACAAGTTCCTGCACCAGTTGGGGGGGCCGAAGGGCAAGATCCGCCAGACGGAGTTTTTCCTTTATAGTCAAAAAGACCGGGAAGCTGTGGAAAAATGCATGGAATTGGGCTATAAGTATCCCGAGATCACTAGCTGGATCCGGGCGAGGAAGGAAGACTTCAAGCTCGTCAAGGAAATGGGCTTGAAAGAGACGGGCATTCTGGCCAGCTGCTCTGACTACCACATTTTCCGTAAGTTGGGGATGACGCGGCGCCAAGCCATGGAGCAATACCTGTCCATCGTTGAGGCGGCGCTGGAGGTCGGCATCATCCCGCGGGTCCATTTGGAGGACATCACCCGGGCAGATTTTTATGGTTTCGTTGTGCCCTTTGCCCATCAGCTGATGAGACTTTCCCAGGAAAGTGGGCTTCCTATTAAGATCAGGGCCTGTGATACCATGGGCTTTGGAGTCTCCTATCCGGGTGCAGCCCTGCCGCGCAGCGTGCCCGGGATCATCTATGGGCTGTGGCACCATGCCCGCGTGCCCAACGAATGGCTGGAGTGGCACGGCCATAATGACTTTTACAAAGTAGTGACCAATGCTGCCACCGCTTGGCTGTACGGTTCTTCCGCCGTCAGCTGCACCCTGTTGGGCATTGGCGAGCGGACGGGGAACTGCCCCTTGGAGGCGATGGTGTTTGAGTATATTGGCCTGCGGGGCACCGCGGATGGCATGGATACGACGGTAATCACCGATATCGCCCGCTACTATGAGAAGGAGATTGGTTACAGGATACCGCCCATGACCCCCCTGGTCGGCTCTGCCTTTAATCTTACCCGCTCCGGCATCCATGCCGACGGACTCTTGAAGGATGAGGAAATCTACACCATCTTCAATACGGAGAAGATCCTCAAGCTCCGTCCGCGGGTCTCCATCAACCCCCATTCGGGGCTGGCGGGACTGGCCCATTGGGTGAACTCCTATTTCAACATCCCCCAAGAGGAACGGATCGATAAACGGGATTCGCGGCTTGTCAAGCTGAAGGAATGGGTCGATGCGCAATATGCCGCGGAGCGGCAAACGGTCATCGGTGAAGATGAGCTGGTGCAGGTGATCAAGGAGGACATCCCCGAACTTTGGGATGAGCTCATGGCCAAAGGCCGGATGGGCTAAGACCGGCGCTCCCCCGGTGATCCATCGGGGGAGTTTTCCTTATGGGGAAGGGTAGGTCGAAAGGGGCGTCGAATCCTATGGCCAATGAAAACTGGGAGGGGGAATAGGTGTGAATAAGGCAGATTGGGGCAATAAGGCGGTTGAGTACTTTGACAGCGGCTACAATTGCGCCGAATCAGTCTTTAAAGCCCTGTGTGAGGCGATAGGCAAGGAAGCCAACCCCAGTGTGGTTTCGGGGTTCGGAGGCGGTGTGGGCCGGTCTGATTCCCTCTGCGGCGCCCTATCGGGGGCCGTTGCGGCTTTGGGGCTGTGGGTCGATCGCCTCAGCCAGGGGAAAAACGAAGGGAAAGAGCGGGTATACCAACTAGTTGGACGGATGGTCCGGGAGTTCAGAGAAGCGGTGGGCGATGTCAATTGCACAGGCATCACCGGCCTTAACCTGAGCACGGAGGAAGGCTACGCCCAGTTCAGGGCTGCCAACCGGCATGCAACCCATTGCGCGCCCGCAGTGCGAAAATCGGTGGAGTTGGCCCTGACGTTGATCCAGGCTGAATAGATGGGCTGGCACGATGACTGATGCGAAAGAACCATAGATGGGTGGGGGCGTGAGCATGGTCTGGAATGATATCGAGAAAATGGACAGGGAACAGCTCAATGAATTGCAGCTGCGGCGTTTGCAGGAAACGGTGCGGTGGGTATGGGACAAAGTGCCCCCTTATCGCCAACGCATGGAGGCGGAAGGGATTGGCCCCGAAGACATCAAGTCCCTGGATGATTTGGCTTTGCTGCCGATGACGACCAAGGACGATCTTAGGGACAATTACCCCTTTGGTCTTTTTGCGGTAGGGCCGGAGGAGATCGTTCGGGTGCATGCCTCCTCCGGGACGACGGGCAAGCCGACGGTCGTCGGCTACACCCAGGAAGACATCCAAAACTGGGCGGAAGTGATGGCTCGGACGTTGGTATGTGGAGGGGCGACCAAGAACGATGTCGTTCAGATCGCCTACGGCTACGGGTTGTTCACCGGGGGCCTCGGGGTGCATTATGGGGCTGAACGTCTGGGGGCCACGGTGATCCCGACTAGCGCCGGACACACCAGACGCCAGATCATGCTAATGCAGGACCTGAAGACGACGGTCCTTGCTTGCACGCCTTCCTATGCGTTATATCTAGCCGAGACGATGGGGGAGCTTGGCATCTCCTCCCGGGACTTATCCCTGCGCCTCGGGTTCTTAGGTGCCGAACCCTGGTCCGATGCCATGCGCAAGCAGATTGAAGCTGCGCTGGGGATTGATGCCATCGACATTTATGGCCTCAGCGAGATCATGGGTCCCGGGGTAGCTAGCGAGTGCCTGGCCAAGGATGGGCTCCACGTCTTTGAGGACCATTTCATAGCGGAAGTGGTGGACCCGGTGACGGGAAAGCCAGTTGAGGACGGGCTTCAAGGCGAACTGGTCTTCACCACCATCACCAAGAAGGGACTGCCCATGATCCGTTATCGGACCAGGGATATCACCATACTCAATCGCGAGCCCTGCAGCTGTGGTCGGACCCACGCCAGGATCAGGAAAGTCCTGGGGCGCACCGATGATATGCTCATCATCCGGGGGGTCAACATCTTTCCTTCCCAGATCGAAGAGGCCTTGTTGGCTATGGGTCATACCGAACCCCACTATGTGCTGGTGGTGGATCGGGAGCGGGGTTTGGACGAACTGGAGGTGTGGGTTGAGCTCACCCGAGAGGCCTTCATCGATGAGGTAAGACGGATCGAGGAACTGGAGAGGCAAATCAAGCGGGGCATCGAGGAAACCTTGGGGATCGGCGTCCAAGTGAGGCTGGTTGAGCCCAAGACTATTGCGCGCAGTGAGGGCAAGGCGAAGCGGATTATCGATCGTCGGGAGATAAAATAGTGACGGGGAGGGTAATCCATGAAGGTGAAGCAACTGTCCATCTTTTTGGAGAACAAATCGGGACGTCTAGCTGCCTTGAGCCGGGCCCTGGCTGAACAGAACATCAACATTCGCGCTCTGTCCCTCGCCGATACTGCCGACTTTGGCATCCTCCGGCTGATTGTGGATGACCCGGAAAAAGGATATGCTTTTCTCAAGAAGGAAGGTTTTGCGGTGCGGCTGACGGATGTCTTGGCCGTCCGGGTGCCAGACCGGCCAGGAGGATTGGCGGAGATTCTCGATGCCATCCATCAGCGGGGCTTGAATGTGGAGTACATGTATGCCTTTGTGGAAAAGGCTGGGGACGACGCCCTGGTGATCGTCAGGATAGACGATCCGGATAACGCCATCGGCATCTTGCAGGAGATGGGCGTGGGCCTTTTGACAGGGGACGAAGTGTACGCTCTATGATTTTTCCCAATACTTAACGTGGAACTTATCAGCCCACGGAGGGTGGAGCATGGGGGAACAGGTGTTGGTCGTCGGCGGTGGAGCTGCGGGTCTCATGGCTGCTGGCTCCGCCGCCTTGCGCGGCGCTCGGGTCGTTTTATTAGAGAAAACGGATGCGCTGGGCAAGAAGCTCCAAATCGCCGGGAAGGGCCGCTGCAACCTGACAAATGCAGGGGAGCGGGAGGAGCTCATCGCGGGCTACGCGGCCGGCGGTCGTTTCCTGCAGAGCGCCTTTGCCCGCTTTGACAACCAGGACTTGATCGATCTATTTGCGCGCCTTGGCGTGCCGACAAAGGTGGAGCGGGGGCGGCGGGTATTTCCCGTCTCCGACGATGCCCGGGAGGTGGTCAGGGCCCTGACGGGCTGGATCGAGGCCTTAGGAGTAGAAATTCGCCTAAGTCATTCTGTCGGGTCCTTGGTGGCCGATGGCCAATCTAGCAGGCGAATCGTCGGCTGCTTGGTGAAGGACCGTTTTGTCCCTGGGGACAAGGTCATTTTGTGTACAGGCGGCTGTTCCTACCCGGGAACTGGCTCCACGGGGGATGGCTACCGGATGGCTCAGGGGCTTGGCCACCGGATAACTCCCCTGCGGCCCGCCCTTGTGCCCCTGCGCAGCTCCGCTCCGTGGGTGAAGGAAGTCCAAGGGTTTGCTCTGCGCAATGTGCGGGCGACCCTCTGGGCCGAGGATAAGGAGCTGGCCTCGGAGTTTGGGGAGATGCTCTTCACCCATTTTGGCGTCAGCGGACCGATAATCTTGACTATCAGCCGATCTGCTTCGGATTACTGGCAAGAACGACCTGGTGAACCTTTGACCCTGACCATCGATCTGAAGCCGGCCTTGACCCCTGACAAACTAGACTCGCGCCTGCAGCGGGACTTTGGGAAGTATAGCCGCAAGCAGTTGTTCAATGGTCTGCGGGATCTTTTGCCAAAGGCCCTCATCCCCGTCACCCTCTCCCTCGCTGGGTTGGATCCAACAAAGCCCGTCCACCAAGTAACCAGGGAGGAAAGGCGGGTTTTGGGCCGAATCATTAAGGGGGTTCCGCTGGCGATCACTGGGTCTTTGCCCCTAGCGGCGGCCATCGTCACCGCGGGAGGAGTTGATCTTAAGGAAGTCGATCCAAGGACAATGGAGTCCCGGCTGGTTAAAGGTCTGTACCTGGCGGGGGAAGTCCTCGACATCGACGGGTACACCGGCGGCTACAACCTGCAAGCGGCCTTTTCCACCGGATGGTTGGCAGGCCGCGCCGCCGCAGAATGAATCGCGATTAGGGAGGAAAGGCATAATTGAAGACTGTCGGGTGCAATGGATAAGCGACCAATGTACGTTGCCGCGTTAATGATGGATGTGGTCAACGGGTCCTTTTTCCTCATTGCGGGGCTCGTTGCCGCCAGGGTGACAGATAATCCCATCTTGATTGGTCTTGCCGGCACTCTGCACTTCGGCGTGAAGATCCTTCTCAGCGTTTACTTTGGACATCTTTCCGATCGGGTCGGACGCAAACCATTACTGATAGCATCCTGCCTGATCTTGGCTTTGGCGGTGGTGCTGCTCCTGTTGCCGGCGAAGGTGACCATCGTCTATCTCGCTTTCGTGCTGGCCGGGGTGACGGCCGCGATGTTCTGGCCGGTCCTCGGCGCCTGGGCGGGAGAGGGGGCCGATGGGGAACAGCTCCTCGATGATTTGGGCAAGTACAATATTGCCTTTAGCGTGGGAATGACTGTGGGGCCTTTCATTAGCGGGGCGTTGATGGGCCGAAGCTCCTCCGCCGCGGTGGGCTTCACGTTAGTCGGCATTATGGCGATCATCGTCTTCGTCCTGCGCGTCAAAGAGCCCACTGAGGTGACTGAAGAGGAACAGCCCCAACCAGCAGCTGTACCTCCCTTCGTCCTCGTCGGCTGGATCGCCAACTTCGCAAACTTCACCGCGGTCGGCATTGTCCGCATCCTGTTTCCCAAGATGGCCGTTGAACTTGGCATTTCGTCCTTCGGGGTCGGGACGTTGTTTGGCCTGTTTTATCTCGCTTGGCTGGTGACCTTCGTCATCATGCGGGTGTACACCGGCTGGCAGCATAACCCGGGTACCCTTTACCTCCTCCAGGGGGTGGGCATCGGCGGCTTTGCTCTCCTGTGGCGGGCAAGAAGCATGGTGGGCCTCGCTTTGGGCCTGGTCCTGTTTGGCGGCTGTGTGGCCATGACTTACTACTCCAGCCTGTTTTATTGCCAAGATGGCCAGCCGGATCGAGGTCGGAAGACCGGCTTTCATGAATTCTTCCTCGGCGCGGGCATGCTCATTGGCCCCTTTGTGGGCGGGATCCTAGCCGACCGGTTTTCCCTGCAGACGCCCTTTGCCTTCTGCATCCTGGTCACGGCTATAGCCATCATCGCCCAGATCCGCATCTTGCAAAGGGGAGGAGGCCTTTCTCACCCAGGTTAGTCTTCCTCGGCCCCTTCTGCAGGGCCGAGATAGTAGGAGATGAGCATGGCGACGCCGACGAACATCGGGATTAGGCCGAAGAGGAGCCAAGGAGAAAGGCCCAAGGTTCCAAGGCCAATGGTGAGGGCGAGCCCAGTCATGGCAGTGATGATGCCCCGCTGCAAGAGGAGGTCCCTCGGCGCCTTGGTCTCCACAGGGAAAATCCCCTTCTCGATCATCGCCATCCGCTCACGAAAGGTGAGATACCTGATGGCAAAGGCATAAATCAAGATCAAAGCCAGGATGGCCGGGGGAAAGAGCAAGCTGACGAGTGCTTCAGGACTAATCACCTGCTTCAACCTCCATTCCTTCGATGTTTACTCTCCCCATGTCCGCCCAAGTGGCCAGGCATCCTTGGCGGGAATGGGGGACATCGCCCGAGGCTCCTTCATTTTCCCAGTCCTCCCTCCACATGATCATGTCCTCGGGGAACCCCTCAGGCAGGTGGAGGGTAATATCACCCATATTCGCCCTGATCCGACCGTTGCTGCCTGGGCTGCCAGCAAATACAACATCGCCCATGCCCGCCCATACTGTCAGGTCCTGTAAAATCGCCGCATCCTCAATGAGGATATCCCCAAGTCCAGCCGCGACAGACAGGTTGCCGGTAAAACGGCGGACCGTGACGCTGCCGATCTGGGAGTTGACCAGGACCCGGCCTTGCATATCCTCGATGAAGACATCTCCCAACCCCGTTTGGAGAGCGAGTCCGAGCCTCGCGGGCAAGATTAGCTCCAGGTCAACTTGCCCCTTCAGAGGTTCGGGCAGATCGACTTCTAGGGCGACCTCTCCGTTTTGGCTTAGCTGATGCAGGTCGATTGTCGCCAGCAAGCGATCCGCTTCCTCCTGGGAGCGGCCCCAGGCTCTCTTCTTGGCCGTCAGTGCTACTTGCTCCGTCTCTTGCCCGCGGATCACAACCTCGCCCCTCGGGTTGATGATCCTGAGCCTGGCCGCGGGGGCCGGCAAAGTCAACGCAAGGGTTGCGCTGGCCTCGATCATCGGCTGGGCGCGATGAGCTTGCAGGCAAAGGAAGATGGTGAGCAGAATTAGGCCTTCGAGGGAAAACAGCCCGACAAGCAGCAGTCGTCTTCTCTTCGCGGGCAAGGACAGCCCCCCTTCCCCTGGATGGTAAATAGATATGCAGTGTCGAGGACTTGGATGCCTTGACGCCGAGGGAGAAAAGACGTGCTGTGAAATGTTGAGCACGTCCACGGGCCTGGAAAGGGTTCCAGGCTTCAGCTATACCTTCTTGGGGGGACTGAGCGGCAGTTGACGGCGAAGGGGCGTTGGTCTCGCCAGAGGGCATGGTTGAATCCCGGCAGTCTACATCACGGTCACCATCCAGTCTTGATAGTAGACAGTATGCCGCGTCCGAGTCTGCTGGGGATCTAATACCCCGCCCTATCCCACCGTTCCATGGGAGCGATGGGGAGGCGGGGCAGGGCTTTTAGCGGTGGGACGGCAGTCCCGGCCTGTTCGTTCAGTGCACACCCTAGTCCGTTGGATTAACTGATCGCAGGAACGCCATCACTTCACGGGGCAGGAACGCGATCACCCGATGGGACGGCTGCTGGGGGGCCCGAAGGACTGCAGCCTGCTGACCACTTTCGGCCACATCGTGGGCCTTGTAGTCCCCCCAAGTGCCAACCCCGATCCAGCCCAAAGACCAGAGGCCAACAGCAGCGGAGGTTGGCTGGGACTCTCGCCAGAAAAGTGTATCGTCAGGATCGCCGTACTTCGACTCAAAATCGACAAACAAGGCAACACCACCTTGCGCTTGCAGCCACCCGAGGGCCTGCCTTTCTTGGTCCGTCAACGACTCATAATGCGTTGTCCAGTTATCCTTTAAGTCTTGGATCAGCAAGGCAACAAGCTCATCCTTGTTCATCCTGCTGAGGGCGCGAAGCCCTCGCCATTGGCCCATGCCCAACAAGTTGTCCTTGGTCAGGTTGTGATAGACCTCCTCCAGGGACATGTCTGGGTGGACCGGTTTACCGAGCATAAGGCGACGGCGATCGGCCAGTCTCGCCGCAGCTGCTTCTCTTGCCGCCTTGCGGAGGTTGTCGATCAACTGGTTAAGGTGGGGGAGGACTTCGTCAGGGGCACTCCGGCGAGCCTCCCTCAAACACCATTCGGCAAAGGCGAACCTATCCTCAACGGCGGCCTGATTGCCACAGACGATCCAGTACAGCCAGCGATCTTCTTCATCAATTTTCATTACGTTAAGCGTGTCGAGGAGCCTGCCAGCCTCTTCGAACTCACCCATCTGTTGGCAAATGGTAATGAGGGTGAGCTTGGCCGGGACAAAGGTCGGATCGCTGGCTAGGGACTCGAGGAAAGACTCGCGGGCTCCTTGGAGGTTGCCTCGCTGCAGGAGGATGTGTCCCTCGTGGTAGGCGCCAAAGGCTCTTGGATTCACACCTCTTGGCGCCGCTAAGTCTTGCAGCGTCACGCTCCTCATTATGCCATCTACATTCATTTGAAAGGGCTCGTCCGCGGCGATGAGTCCCCGTTTGCTGAGGGCTAGGGCTGCTAAGGTCTTAACCTCCGTGGTCAATTCCGCCTGCTGCAGGATGGCCCAAAGGAACTCTTCGGCCCATGGATCCTGATTTTGGTCCAGCAGGTGGAACGCGCCAACAAGGGGCTCATCAGCGCCCTGCCAGACAGCCAGGACGATGAAGGCTTTGACGGTGCCTGGGAGGGCAGCTGGATCCCTGGGATCGGAGATCTCATCTGGCGTCGCCAAGCGGTAATCGAGGCGGAAGGCCGGTATTCTCCCTTCCTCGATCAGTTCAGCGGCCAAGATGGGCCCAGTGAGGGTGGCCCCAGCTCCCTGCTGTTGCACTCTTTGCCAGTAATCTTTCGCTTGGGAATAGCGGCCGAGGTTGAAAGCGGCTACTCCCGCCTTGGCCATGGTCTCCCAGTTGAGATCGCTGCTGTTGCCATGCCGCCAGAAAAAGTCGAGGAGTCCCCGATCATCTTCAAGTTCGGCACAGGCGTCGCATATGATCCCGACGCTAGTTGCTTCGTCGCCCCGATGGGGGTTGCTTGGCCTAAAGGCGGCCACTGCCCGCTTCAAGGTACGAGCGGCCTCTTGTCGATCGCCCATCGCGATCTGGCAGCGGGCTAGCATCGCGAGGGCAAAAACATAATCGGGGTATGTAGCTAAGGTCGCCTGAAAATGCTTCGCTCCCACCTCGTATTTGCCCAGGTAATAATAGCAGGCGCCTGCGTTATTGTGGCCGACGGGAGCGAAAGGGCAAAGGGCCAACAGGCGCTTGAAGCAGCGCAGGGCTCCCCTTAAGTTGCCGGTGCTCAGCCGTCGGTCTCCTTCCCGATGCAGCCGTTGGATCTCACCGGCGAGGTGGGGATTGTCTCGGAGAAACTGCACAAAGGGATCGGAAGCATGCCTGTTTGATTTCACGTTGGTCACTCCTCATGGGTAGTGTGCAAGGGAGGAACTTTGAACATGCAGCTTGGGGCTTTCTGTGGCATTCTCGCCAAAAGGTCGCCTCCACGGGCGGCCCTGGAGAAGCTGATGCCTAAGACAAGTGTTCCAAGCCGCCACCTTGTTCTCCAATTACTCGGGGCATAGGGGGGTTGCCCAATTCGTTGGCACATCCGACCCAGCTAGTCAGCGCGCCCTTGCGATGTGGTCCTGCATCCTTGATTGCCAAGGTTCTGCCCTTAAGCTTCTTAAACAATCGGGCGATCCTTTTCGTCCGTTCCCCAATACTTTCCATCCCGCTGCCCCAAATCCTGCAAGCCGTTGGCTACGGGAGAGACCCTCAGTAGACTCCATACAGGTAGGAAGTGGACATGGTCTGTCGAAGATACGGGGGGAGAAGTATGAGGAGGGTAGGGGCCGATGTGGAAAAGACTCACGCTCTTTTTTTTGCCGCTTGGATTGACCTCCTTCATCATCAACATCACCCATTTTTTCTTCAACGTGGGCCTTGCTCGCCTGCCCCGGCCGGAACTGGCCCTAGCGGCCTTTGCCATGGCCAAGAGCGTGGTCAATATCCTGCAAGCCCCGATGTTCACCTATCATCAGCTAGTCGTCGCCTTGGTCAAGGACAGAAAGACCTATCGTCAGGTACTAGCTTGGCAACTAGCCGTGATGCTGGGGGACATGGCCTTATTGGCCCTAGTCTTGCTCACCCCCGCCTTGTCCCACATCTTGCAGCGGTGGGTGGGCCTTTCCGAACCGATGCTAAGCAGCACTGTCATGGCGGCTAGGGTGCTGCTTTTGTTGCCTTTGGCCACGGGGATGCGGAACACCTATCAAGGGATTGCCATCTTGGCGAGACAGACGCAGCTAATTCTCCTTTCCGCATCGGTCAGGCTGGTTTTTGTGCTGGCCGTTGTCTTTTTCGGGATCGGCCACCTCACTGCCCTGCCTGGAGCAGCGGTGGGATCTTTGCTGTTCCTGGGCGCCATCTTCATCGAGGCGGTGGCCCTCTACCTCGGCTTGCGCCCGGCCCTGGCGGCCCCTGCCCTCCATCTGGGCTGGGGAGGAGAAATACCAGATTATGTGCTAACCCCTGGGGTTATCCTTCGGTTTGCCGCCCCTTTGGTCGTTGCCGCATCCATCAAGTATGTCTCGGAGCCCATCGTCAACGTGGGCTTTGCCCAGGGGACTCAGCCCGAAATTGGTCTTGCTGCTCATGCGGTGGCCTGGAGTGTAACTTGGACCATCTTGAGCGTCACTTCGATGCTCCACCAGTGCTCCTTGGTTTTCGCCGGGAGCCGGGAAGAAGGAGCCCTGGTCAAGTTCTACTTGACTGTTGCCTCGATCCTGACGGGGATGATGGCGGTTGTCGCCTTTACTCCCCTTGGCGACTGGGTGCTGCTTCGGGCTGTGGGGGTCTCCCAAGAAGTGGCCGAGGCGGCAAGGAGGGTCCTGCAATGGATGGTATTCCTAACCCCGTTGAGTGTGGTGCGGGAATACTACTGGGGCGCCTTGATGAGCCAGGGCAGCAGCCGGGTAATCGGCTGGGGGAAAGGGGTCAACCTGGTCTTCTTGACCTTGATGGTGCTCGCTTGGGTGAAGCTGCAACCCCATCATATCGTCGTCCTCGGTGCGTTGGCCATCTTGGCCGGCGATCTGGCCGAGGCCATCTTCCTCCACGTGGCCGCCAGGAAATCCTCGCCGGCGGCTTTGCCAGCACACAGAGGGATAGCTTCGGGGTGAGTCCATCGAAGGCGAATGTCGAGGTGTGAAGGGCTTTTACCCCGCCAGCGCAAGCCTGACGATGGACATTTCGTTGTCATCAAGGCTGTTGTTCCAGGGGGGCGACCACCTCATCCGCGGCAGTCGCCCCGCCTGGTCAGATACTCCTTTGGACAAACTCCCGAAAGAGCTCGGCAATGCGGCGGGTTACTGGTCCCGGTTTGCCTTCGTTAATAAGTTGATCATTGATCTTGGTGATGGGCATCACTTCATTGCCGGTGCCTGCCAAGAAGACTTCATCGGCGGCGAGGAGGGTTTCTCTATCAAAGAAGGCCTCCTCATAGGGGATGTTGTTTTCAGCGAGAAGCCCAAGGACAAAGTTTCTGGTGATCCCTGGGAGGATCCAGTTGCTTCTGGGAGCTGTCAGACATCGTCCCTCCTTGACGATGAACAGGTTGTTACGCGAGCATTCGGTAACCCCTACACCTTCCCGGATCAGGATGGCTTCCTGGAACCCCATCCTTTTTGCCTTGGTGATGGCAAGGACATTGGCTAGGAGGTTGATCGTCTTAATGTCACACCGCAGCCAGCGTTCATCGGGCAGGGTGACCACGGCAAAGCCATTTTCCCATACTTCTTGTGTCGGGGGGGTAAAGGGTCTGACAGTGACGACCAGGGTGGAGCGGCTCTCCTCGGGGATCGAATGGTCTCTGGGCACTGTCCCCCGGGAGACTTGCAGGTAGACGAGGGCGCTGACGAAGGTGCTCCTTTCCAGGGCTTCGAGGGCAATGGCCGTCACATCGTCGATGTCCATCCCTGGCGGCAGCTCCAGTTCGATTTCCCTGAGGCTGCGTTCAAGGCGGGCCATGTGCTCTTGCACTCCGAAGAGTTTCCCATCATAGGACCTGATTACCTCGTATACCCCGTCGCCAAACTGGTAGCCTCGGTCTTCGATGGACACCTTCGCCTGGGAAATGTCAGTGAAGAACTTTCCGTCAACGTACGCCACAACCGGCATAGGCAATTCTCCTTTCGAAAGGTGGTGACAGGGCCGGGATAATCCCGCGGGAGAAGGGAATCAACTGCCCGGCTTTAGCTAATTCTTCGCCGGCCATCGGCCGATCGCCTTGTCCTTCGCCGAGTTTTGCGTCTGCGCAGTCGGGCGGTGGGCAAAGGTTTTTTCGTCCCGTGCACTCTGATCTTTATGAGAAGGAATCGCCCTCCTTTTCTTGTAAGAGATAACTCAAATCCCAGGCTCCTTCGGTTACAATAGACTCGAGGAAAGGAAGGGATGCCCTGTTGGCAATCAAAGCAGCCGTTGTCGGTTATGGGAACATTGGCCGATTTGCCGTGGAGGCGGTCGCCGCGGCAGCGGACATGGAATTGGTCGGCATCGTCCGCCGCAAAGGGAGCAATAATGTGGGGGACATACCGGTGGTGACTAGCATCGAGGAGCTCGGGGAAGTCGATGTAGCCCTTGTGTGCGTCCCTAGCCGGTTAGTGCCGACGCAAGTGCGAAAACTTCTGGCCCTGGGCATCAATACGGTGGACAGCTTCGATATTCACGGGGAAATAAGGCGTCTGCGGTCTGAGCTGGGGCCGATTGCCAGGCGGCACGATGCCGTTGCCGTCATCGCCGCGGGGTGGGACCCTGGCGCGGACTCGGTAATCCGGAGCATCCTCCAGTTCATGGCCCCGGGGGGCATTACTTACACCAACTTTGGTCCAGGCATGAGCATGGGACATACGGTGGCGGTGAAAGCCATCGCCGGTGTGAAAGATGCCGTTTCCCTCACTATTCCCTTGGGCACGGGAGTCCATCGGCGGATGGTTTATGTGGAGTTGGAAGATGGCGCCGACTTTGATGAGGTCAAGGGAGCCATCCAACAAGACCCCTATTTTATCCACGATGAGACCCACGTCTTCCCCGTGGACGACGTCCGTCAGTTGGTCGACATGGGCCACGGAGTGGTGATCGAACGGAAGGGAGTTGCCGGCAAGACCCACAATCAGCTCTTTCGTTGGGAGATGCGCATCACCAATCCCGCCCTGACGGCCCAGATTATGGTGGCGGCTGCCCGCGCGGCCATGCGGCAGGAGTCCGGCTGCTATACCTTGATTGAATTGCCGCCCGTCGACTTCCTCCCGGGGGAGCGGGAGGAGTGGATCGAGGCCCTAGTCTAGATCGATCCTTCCCTGGAGTACATGAAGGTCTTGCCTTTTGGACAAATTACTGGCGAGAACAAACCAGGGAAGGGGACTAGGGGTTATGAGCGATGCGCGGCGGTTTGTGCCCTTTGTGATCGGCGCTTTAGTGATTTTCGGCCTGGTCGCTGCCAGGATGTTTACCGGGGACCGACGTCTAGCCGAACCACCCCCGGACGAGCCCAGTCCACGGCCGGAAGTGGAGACGGTGCTGGAAGTAAGGCCAAAGGATCTCTTTGAATTCCCTGGGGACTGGGACCAGGTGCCCAAGTTCACTGCCACCCTGTTTTATCCTGGCCAAACCTCATGGGAGTGGTTGGTGGGGGAGGAGCACGCCGGTGCGAGCCAGACCCAGGCAGGGGACGCGTGTCAAAGCTGTCATGCCCGGGCGGAAGATGAGCTGGGCAGGGCTTTGGCGACCCGCGGAGATCTGGAGCCCGATCCCATCGTGGGCAAACGGGCGGCGGTGAACCTGGATGTCCAGGCGGCCTATGATGATGAGTACTTGTATATGCGGCTGGCGTGGGATGCCCAGGATCCGGGGGCCTATCATGCCCTATGGCGGTTCGATGGTGAAGAGTGGCAAAGCTTTGGTGGACCCAAGCCCGTCGGTGAAGGGGGGACGCCGAGCTATGAGGAAAGCGTCTCCGTCCTCCTCGATAGATTTGAGAATGTGCGCGTGGCGCCTGATGCGAGGGCCGGTTTTGCCACCAGCGGCTGCTTCATCACCTGCCATGATGATTCGCGGGGGATGGCCCAAGGCTCCGATGGCGCAGGCAAGTACCTGCCCATGTCCCGAACTGACGGGGAGATGAAGTCCGAGGAAGAGATCCGCGAGCTTTTCCACGACGGTCAGTTCTTGGACCTTTGGCACTGGCGGGCCGCCCTGTCCAACCCCGTCGGCTATGGGAACGATGGCTATGTCCTCGCTGACCGCAGTGCCGATACCGGCAGGGTAAGCTATTCCCTGAGCGAGGATGGCCCGGCTTGGATGTTTGATGCGAAAAAAGTGGGCTTTAAGACGGCCCGCCTCGATGAAATGCAGCGGAATTTGGAGCTTTTCCACTTGATTGAAGGACAGACTGCTGTCGATTTCGATGCGGAAGCTGAATTCCAGGAAGGGGACATTCTCCCCGTCGCCCTGGTCCGGGAGCCTGAAGGCAGCGCCGGCGACGTTCAAGCCAATGGCTCCTACCGGGACGGCAGATGGACAGTTGTGCTGAGGCGCAAGCTAGATACGGGCAACCCCGACGACACGAGATTCGTGGCCGGCGAAAGGTACAATCTCGCCTTTGCTGTCCACGACGATTTCGTGGGCGGCCGTCGTCACCATGTTTCCTGGGTCTACATCATGGGCCTTAACCGGGAGGATGTGCAGATCAATGCTGTGCCTTTGGCTGCTAAGGAAACGCGGCCAGAAGAGAGCTGAGCCCCTCAAGTCGGCCGCGGAAAAAGATGAGTTTCAAGAAGGAAAACTTCCTGGGATGACGAATAGTAACTCGGCAAACTGAATAAGCAAATGGGTGCCGTTCTGATACGGAGAATAGGAAATCAGGTGTAAGTCCTGAGCAGTCCCGCTACTGTGAAGGCGAGCCGCCCTGCATGATGCCACTGGGTCCTTGATCTGGGAAGGCGCAGGGAGGCGATGAGCCCAAGCCAGGAGGCCTGCCCATTTGTGTGGTGAATCCCTCGGGAGAAGGGGGTGGCCTGCAGGATGATGGTAAAGTCCTCAGCTTAAGTGCTGGGGACTTATTTTGTTCAACAGGAGGGGAAAAACATGTCGACGATGGAAAAGGATGTAGGAGTGTCGGTGAGCAAGCGATTGGCGCGGATGGCGGTGCTGGTGGCATTGAGCGGTGTTGGGGCCTTCATCAAGATCCCCAGCCCGACGGGAACGGTGGCCTTGGACTCAGCCCCCGGCTACTTGGGCGCACTAGTATTTGGCTCCAAGGAGGGCGCGGTGATAGCCGCCTTGGGGCACCTGCTCAGTGCGGGGACAGTCGGTTTTCCCCTATCGCTGCCGCTCCATGTGTTTGTGGCCATCCAAATGGCTGTCTTCGCGGCCGCCTTCGGCTACCTACAGCGGCGAGTGGGCATGGGGACCGCGGTGGTGGCAGCTTCGCTTCTGAACGGAGTTGGCGCACCAGCTCTCTTTTCCTTGTTGCCGGGCTTTGGGCCCGCCTTTTTCGGCGCGATGCTCTTGCCCTTGCTTGTCGGCTCGACGGTCAATGTGGTGGCGGCCGCCTTGCTATTCAAGGCCCTGAAGAACATCCGGTAAGGTAGGGAGCGGGATGGTTCCGAAAGTAAGGCAGTTGCGGGATGTGACTGTAATCGACATGGCCGATGGTTCCTTGCTGGTAGTGGCCTGCGATTCCTTGGGAGCTATCGGTTCGAAAGAAAACGACCTGGTTAAAGTGCCGGGGTACGTTGTCGGTCGGATGACGAGCCGAGTGGCGCTGTTGGAAGTGATGAGCACCGGAGCGCGGCCTTTGGTGCTCATCAACGCCTTGGCTGTGGAGATGACGCCTACTGGGGAGGAAATCATTGCCGGGATTGTAGATGAGGTGGCCCGGGCCGGGCTACGAGGGGATCTCGTGGTCACTGGCAGCACCGAAGAAAACGTCCCGACCAAGGAAACGGGGCTAGGAGTGACGGTGATCGGCGCTGCGGCCAAGGAAGACTTCCGGGTGGGCTCGGCGGAGGCGGGGCAGCTCATAGTTTGCGTCGGGCTGCCTAAGGTTGGGTCGGAGGTCTCCCTCGATGACCCTGAGATCGTCGATTTGCCTCTCTTAAGGACGCTATTAGACCTCGACTACGTATCGGATATTATCCCCGTCGGGTCGAAAGGGATCGGTTACGAAGCAGGCGTCCTGGCGGCCACGGCGGGATTAGAAGTCACCTTCGACACTGATCTGGATTTAAATAAATCGGCTGGACCAGGGACTTGTCTGTTGGCCTCCCTGTGGCCTGATAAGCTCACTGAGCTTGCCAGATCCGTCAGCAAGCCGGTGAGGGCCGTTGGCCGCCTGAAGGCTTAGTGTAAAAATGCACCAGGAAGGGAAAAGAGATCTCACTGCTTTTTGTAGGGCAAGCATGAAGTGCAAAGGAGTGAGATCTCTTCTTAACCTTATTCAGCATGTGGTTTAGGCATTCCTGCAAATTGCGAAAAGGCATTAGATGTGAACCCCTGAAGGGATAGGGGTTGTATGGGGAGGTGGGAATGGGCTACAATTGTATTGCTGAGGAAATTCTGACAAAGGCGGTGGTAAAGGTGCGGGTAACCTTCCTAGGACACGCCTGCTTCCTCGTCGAAGGGGGGGGCAAGAGGATAATCATCGATCCTTTCCTCTCGGGCAATCCCCAGGCGGCGATGAAACCAGAGGAGGTTAAGGTGGATGCCGTCTTGGTGACCCACGGCCACGGTGATCACTTGGGGGATGCCATCCCGATTGCCAAGGCCAACGACGCCCTGATCGTCGCTCCCTACGAGCTGGCCGTGTACTGTCAACGACAGGGAGCCAAGGCCCACCCGATGCAAATCGGTGGGGCGCGGGAGTTTCCTTTCGGTTGGGTGAAGCTGACCCCTGCCTGGCATGGCTCGGCGGTGGTGGACGATGCCATCGAATACACGGGGAATCCGTGCGGCTTTCTGTTTAGGGCCGAGGGGAAGACCATCTACCATGCGGGGGACACTGGTCTTTTCGGGGACATGGAGCTCATCGGCAAGAGGGAGAAGATCGATCTGGCCTGCCTGCCCATCGGCGACAACTTCGTCATGGGTCCGGAGGATGCCGCATACGCCGTCGAGCTGTTAAGGCCCAGGATAGTCGTTCCCATGCATTACAATACCTTTGAGCTCATTCGCCAAGACCCCGCGGAGTTTGCCAGGCTCGTCGGCGCGGAGGCTGAGTGCCGCATACTCCAACCCGGTGAGGGGTTTGATCTCTGAAAGGGGATGCCAAGTGACCCTAGCAGAGCGCATTCAGGAGAAGATCTTGCTCTTTGATGGGGCCATGGGGACTATGCTCCAGACGGCTATCCCCCCTGGCAGCCCGCCGGAGCTCCTGAACATCAAGGAACGGGACCTCATCAAGGGCATCCACGTCCAGTATTTGCAAGCCGGGTGTGATATTATCGAGACGAACACCTTCGGCGGCAGCCGCATCAAGCTCTCGGCCTATGGGCTTGGGGACCTGGTCCAGCGGATCAATGAAGAAGGTGCGGCCTTGGCTAGGGAGGTGGCCCAGGATAAGTATGTGGCGGGGGCCATCGGCCCGACGGGCAAGTTCTTGGAGCCTTGGGGGGAGCTCAGTTTCTTCGAGGCTCGGGACATCTTCGCCGAACAAGCAGCAGCCCTAGCCGCGGGCGGAGCCGACTGCATCATCATCGAGACGATGACCGACCTGCAAGAAGCCAGGGCTGCGTTGCTCGGGGCCAGGGAGGCAACCTCTTTGCCCATCATTGCGCAGATGAGTTTTACCCCGACGGGGCGAACGATGGGGGGAACAGATCCAGCCACGGCGGGATGGGTCTTGGCCAGGATGGGAGCTTGGGCGGTCGGCAGCAACTGCGGTGTTGGTGCAGAGCAGATGGTGGGATTCATCGGACAAATGGCCGATGTCCCCGCCTATCTATCGGCCCTGCCCAACGCGGGCATGCCCCGGATGGAGGGGGGCACGACCATTTATCCCGAGACTCCTGAGGAGATGGCCGGGTATGTGGAGGACTTCCTCGATCTGGGGATTAATCTCCTGGGAAGCTGCTGCGGCAGCAACCCGGACCACACTAGAGCCTTAAAGCTGGCCCTAGGAGACCGCAGGCCCGTTGAAAGGAGACCCCGCGGCGGCTTGGTCCTGACCGGCATGAGGTCCCATGCTATCTTGGCGGAAGAGCTGCCGGTGGCCGTGAGTGAGCTCGACGGGTCCCTCGACCGGGTGGACTGGCAACAACTCGGGGAGGCCATGGCCCGCACGGGACATCTTGCCTTGTGGGACCTGCGAGGAAATAAAGGGGAATGGGAAGGGCTGATTCATGCTATTGATGCTTTCCAAATGGCGGGGGGGAGCAAGCTGGCGGTGGCCGCCAGCACGCCGGCATACCTGGCAGGAGCCTTGGCCCGCTATGGCGGTCTGGCTCTAGCCTGTTGGAGCAAGGAATGGGATGGGAATCCCGAGGATTTCTTGGTCCAGGCCCGTCGTTTTGGGGCGGGGGTGCTCCTTCCCGGGGGGGCAGGACTTGAGCGAAGGGTCGAGAGCTGCAAACAGGCGGGCTTTGCCCGCGGTGACCTTGCCGTCCTAGTCCGAGAACCTGTCGGCCTTGTTTACCCGTTGGGGGCTTGAAGGGGACTTCCCCCGGCTGGGGGAAGTTTGATTTTGGGGGTTGCACGGTGATCGAGCGAATCAAGCGCATTGCGGCTAGGCTAACAGAGGTATATGGCGAGCAACAACCTAAGTGGCCGGAGGACCCGTTAGATGTGCTGGTCCTGACGGTGCTCAGTCAAGCCACAACCGATGCCAACCGTGATCGGGCCTTTCAAAGCTTCAAGGAGGCTTTTCCAACCTATGACCTGGTCATGGCGGCATCGGCAGAGGAGATTGCCCGCGCGATTATGAGCGGGGGGCTGGCTTGGCAGAAAGCGCCGCGCATCAAAGCTATCCTGGCTCGCCTCAAGGAAGAACGGGGAGACTACTCCCTCGGTTTTCTCGCCTCGATGGATGATGAAGGGGCGATGGACTACCTGCAAAGCCTGCCCGGGATTGGACCAAAATCGGCGGCGTGCATTCTGTTGTTTGCCTTTGGCCGTCCGATCTTTCCCGTTGATACCCATATTCATCGGGTGGCCAGCCGTCTTGAGCTGGTCACGGACAATGCGACGCCAGAGAAAACCCAAGCTAAGATTCAGTCCCTAGTTCCCCCCGAACTTGTCTACAGTTTCCACTTGAATCTCATCGAGCACGGGCGGCGGGTCTGCAAGGCCCAAAGGCCCCGCTGCGATGAGTGCTGTCTCTTCGATGAGTGTCCAGTGCATAGGGATGGGGCTCCTGGTTCATCCTAGCCCTAGGGGGATCTTAGTGGAGAGGGAACAACGCATCGAGGCGATTATGGAGTTCATCGATGAAAACCGGGAATCCTATGCATCCCTGGCCGTTTGTCGGCGTGCTTTGGAACGGGGGCTGGCGGCCGTCGACGACCAAACGATCCAGCGACTGGAACAAAAGCTGCAGACGATCCCCGAGGATGAGCTAGAGGCCTATTACTACATCATTAGGTAGCGCTGGTGGAGAGAAAAATGCAGAGGAAATTTGGGCGCGGACTTGGATACTTGAGCTTGGTCGCTCAAATCGGGGCCATCATGGTCGTCCCTGTGTCCCTTGGCATCTACGTCGGCCGTTTAGTCGACCTTTACCTGGGGACCCAGTTCTTGTTCACCATGATCTTGTTGGTGGCCGGCGGGGCGGGGGGCATTGTCTCCGTATACAGGCGCGTGCAAGCACTGGTTAAGGAGGACTAAGCGTATTCCTGGCGAGGTGCAAGCTGGCCGCGGGCGGCGATGGCCGCCGTTTTTTTGTGGGGATGGTTCAGGCACCATGGGGACCTTGCCGATGGGCAAGATTCATGGGCCGGGGGAGTCTGGAGGAGCAGGGAATAGATGTTCCGAGGCGAAGTGAGTATAGGGATCACAAGGAGGCAGGTGAAGGGTCCCGCTGGGACCTGATGATTTATGTTAGCCGTCATTGGCGGAACGGGACTCTACGACCCTGGATTTCTAGCTGGGGCGAAGGAGCAGGTGATCGAGACCCCCTACGGAGAGGCCTCTGTCATCATAGGGGAGGGCCCCCAGGGTTCGGTCGCGTTCATGGCTCGCCATGGCCGCGGGCACAGTCTTCCGCCCCATCGTATCAACTACCGAGCCAATATCTGGGCCCTGGGGAGCCTTGGGGTTGCCGGAATTCTGGCGACCGCGGCCGTCGGCTCTTTGCGGCGGGAACTGCCGCCCGGTTCTTTCCTGCTCCTTGACCAATTCATCGACTTTACGAAGACCCGGATCAGCACCTTCGCTGAAGAGGGTGTAGTTCACCTCGATTTCACCCGCCCCTATTGCCCTCGCTTGGGGGGCTACTTGCTGGAGGCGGCCCGCAGGTTGGGTATGGACCTTCAGGACCGGGGCTGCTATGTTTGTACTGAGGGTCCCCGCTACGAGACCCCGGCTGAGGTGAAGATGTTTGCCCACCTAGGGGGCGATGTAGTGGGCATGACCAATGTTCCCGAGGTGGTCCTCGCCCGGGAGCTTGGGATCTGCTATGCGACGGTGGCGGTGGTGACGAATTATGGGGCGGGAATTGCGCCTGTTCCCCTGAGCCACGATGAAGTCGGCAGCGTCATGGGAAGGAACGCCCAGGGCCTGCGGCGGCTCCTGCAGATGACTATGGAAATTGTCCCTCCGGGAGAAGGGGCATGCTGTGGGAAGGGTGATGGGTAGTGGACAAGTGCCGGCCGTTAAGATGGGATGGGGAAGCATTAGTCCTCTTGGACCAAACGAAGCTGCCCGGGGAAGTTGCCTACATCACCTGCTGCAATCATGAGCAGGTGGCCGCGGCCATCAAGGAGATGAAAGTGCGGGGTGCACCGGCTATCGGTGCCGCCGCTGCCTATGGACTTGTCTTAGGGGCCAGGGAGGCCTGCCAGCGGGCCGATTTCTGGGAAGCCTTGCTGGATGTGGCCGAAAGGCTGCGACGCACTCGCCCCACGGCGGTGAACCTCGCCTGGGCCCTCGAGCGGATGTTGCAAAAGGCCGAAAGGGCAAGCCAGGATCCCGAGGAGGCCCTCAAGCTGTTAACCGAGGAAGCGGCGGCCATTGCCCTGGAGGATGTGGAGGTGAACCGGGCAATCGGTCGCCATGGTGCACCCTTGCTGCCCGAGGATGGGGGAGTCCTCACCCATTGCAATGCGGGGGCTTTGGCCACTGTTGACTACGGGACCGCCCTTGGCGTGATCCGGGCCGCGGTGGAGATGGGCAAGAAGATTCGGGTTTTTGCCTGCGAGACCAGACCCTTCTTGCAGGGAGCGAGGCTCACGGCTTATGAGCTTAAGGCCGACGGCATTCCGGTCACGCTGATTACTGACAATATGGCAGGCTACGTCATGGGCCGCGGGCTGGTTCAGGGAGTTGTGGTCGGGGCCGATCGGGTGGCTGCCAATGGGGATGTGGCCAACAAAATCGGCACCTACAGCCTGGCGATTTTAGCCCGGGAACATGGGCTGCCTTTTTATGTGGCGGCTCCTTTATCGACCGTTGACCTGGCGACGCCAGATGGGGAGCACATCACCATCGAGGAGCGGGATCCGACGGAGGTCAGCCATCTGGCGGGCATACGGATAGCCCCAGAGGGAGTGGACATTCTCAATCCTGCCTTCGATGTGACGCCAGCCAAGTACATAACTGGCATCATCACCGAAAAGGGAGTTGTCAAACCACCCTATGATAGGGGTCTTGCCGCTTTATTTCGTAAGTGATTGACGGGAACTTGTGTAGTTTCAGGAAGGGGTAGACGAGATGACAGCAAAGGTCAGGGTGCGTTTTGCACCGAGTCCAACTGGTTTCTTACATGTGGGTGGCGCCAGGACCGCGCTTTTCAACTGGCTTTTTGCCCGCCATCACCAGGGCGTCTTCGTTTTGCGCATCGAGGATACGGATCAAGTCCGCTCCACTCAAGCTTCGGTCGACGTCATCCTCGAAGCCCTCCGTTGGTTGGGCATGGACTGGGATGAAGGACCGGAAAAGGGCGGCCCTTACGGCCCTTATTTCCAAACGGAGCGCTTGGATATCTACCGGGAGTATGCCCAGCGTCTATTGGATGAGGACAAGGCCTATCTTTGCTATTGTACTCCGGAAGAGCTGGAAATGCGTCGTCAAGAGGCCCTCGCGAGGGGCGAGGCGCCCAAGTATGACAGGCGCTGCGCCCATTTGACGGAGGCTGAGCGCCGCCAGTTTGAGGAGGAAGGACGTACTCCCGTCATTCGCTTCCGCTCGGGGGACAAGGGCCAAACAGCTGTGAACGACCTGATCAGGGGCGAAGTGGTCTTTGAGAATGCCCTCCTCGATGATTTTGTCCTGATCAAGTCCGATGGCCTGCCGACTTATAATTACGCGGTGGTGGTGGACGATCACTTGATGGGGATCACCCACGTCATCCGCGGCGAGGACCATCTGTCCAATACGCCAAGGCAGATCCAGGTCTATGAGGCCTTTGGCTTTCCGCTGCCCCAGTTTGCCCATATCCCGATGATTCTAGGTCCGGATCGGACTCGCCTTTCCAAACGCCACGGGGCGACTTCCGTGACCCAGTTCCGGGATGAAGGCTACTTGAGTGAAGCGATGGTGAATTATCTTGCCCTGCTGGGCTGGGGCTACGATGACAAGCGGGAGCTGTTCACCAAGGAGGAGCTGATCAAGTACTTCGCCTTGGAAAAGGTGTCAAAGAACCCTGCCATTTTCGATCAAAAAAAGCTTGACTGGATGAATGGCGTCTACTTGCGGGAGCTGTCCGTTGAGCAGCTGGTCGAGGCCGTCTTGCCCATGATGATCGGAGCGGGGTATTTCACAGCAGACGAACTTGAGGCCCAACGCCCCCGGGTGGAGGGGATCTGCGAGGTCCTGCAGACGCGGGTCAAGACTCTAAAAGAGCTGGTGGATACGTCCTATTATTTCTTCCTGGATGAGGTGGTCTACGATCCCGAGGCCGTGGATAAGATCCTCCGCAAGGATTACGTGCCCGATCTGTTGGCTACCCTTGTTGCCGAGTTCTTGCGTCTCGAGAAATTCGATGTTCCCTCGATTGAAGGTGTCTTCCTGAGGCTCCAAGAGGAAACGGGGCGCAAGCTGGGGGATCTGATTCAGCCCGTGCGAGTTGCTGTGACCGGTCGGCGGGTGTCCCCGGGGATGTATGAGACCTTGGCCCTTGTTGGTCGACCAAAGGCTTGTCAGAGGATGAAGCAGGCCGCTGAAATGGCGAAAAAGCCAGCTTCCGAATGATATTGTGCCTGCAAGTTCCAGGAGAGGTTCTTGCATAGGAGTCATTGGTATGCTATAATGGACATCGCCGGTTGGGGGATGGTGTAATCGGCAACACAGCAGACTCTGGATCTGTTATTCCAGGTTCGAGTCCTGGTCCCCCAGCCAACTAGCCCCCATCGTCTAGCGGCCTAGGACATCGCCCTCTCACGGCGAAGGCAGGGGTTCAAATCCCCTTGGGGGTACCAACCGCAAGCAAAGCCCCTTCCCTGGATAAGGGAAGGGGCTTTTACTTTGGGGCGATGGCGACAGGATTTTGGGATGATTATCCAGAAGACATGGAGCGGCAATTCCAGGAAGGAGTACTGATCGTGGATATCATCGGGATCGATGTTGGAGGAACGAACACCGATGCTGCGTTCATCCGGCACGGTCGAGTGGTGGGGATGGCCAAAGTGCCCACCAATCATGAGGACTTGATCGAAAGCACCAAGCAGGCCATGAATGAGATTATGGCTTACTACGCAACCTCAGGGCAAGTCCAGCTCCATCTGTCAACCACCCTGTCGACTAATGCCATCATCGAAGGAACGGGATCGCCCGCGGCTGCCTTGGGGATGCCTGGGCCAGGCGTCAACTTGGCTGCCCTCGATCTGGGCTTTCCCTTTTTCCCCCTGGGAGGATACATCGATCATCGGGGCCGGGAAGTGGCGGAGCTCAATGAGGGTGAAGTGCTGGCGGCAGCTAAAGAGGCAAAGCGGGCCGGGGCCGAGGCCTTGGCCATTGCGGGCAAGTTTTCCCATCGCAATCCTGTACACGAGCAGCGGGCGGGGGCACTCGTCGCTGCCAGCGGCCTTGGCTTCAGCAACGTGACCTTAGGTCATCGCCTGTCGGGTAGGGCCAATTTTCCCCGCCGCGTGGTGACCGCCTATCTCAACTCCCGGGTGGCTAGTCTCCAAACCCATTTTTGCCGGATAATCGAAAACCTGTTAGAGATGGAGAAATACCGGGCTATCCGGGAAGTCTTGATTCTCAAGGCCGACGGGGGCACCATGTCGCTCGAGGAGTCTTGTCAGCTTCCGGTGGAGACCATCCTTTCGGGGCCGGCGGCCAGCATCTTGGGCGCCCAGGCCTTGTCTAAGCACACGCAGGAAAACGCGGTGATCGTCGACATTGGCGGCACCACCACCGACATTGCCGTCATTGTCGCGGGTGAGCCGTTATATCAACGCAGGGGGGCCGACATCGCCGGCTACCGCACCCTTGTGCCGGCTCTTTTTACCCGCTCGATCGGCCTTGGGGGCGACAGCGAGGTCCATGTCCAAGTCGAGGAAGGGGAGGTTCGTTTCCGCCTTGGCCCCAGGAGGGCGGGGACTCCGGCGGCCATGGGAGGCAGCCGACCAACCCCAACGGATGCGGCGGTGGCTTTGGAGATGGCCCGCATCGGGGATAGGGGGCGAGCTAGGGAGTGCATTAAGGAATTAGCTGAACCGTTGGGACTGTCGTGGCGGCAGGCTGCCCAAGGCATCATCGAGGCCTTCACTGGACAGTTGGTGGAGGAGGTGCGGGCGATTTATCAGCGGCTGGCCGGGATTCCCCTCTACACAGTATCGGAGATCTTGGCGCCCCCGGATTTTCACCCCCGGGTGATGGTGGGACTTGGTGGACCGGCTCAGGTCTTCATTCCCCTGGCAGCCAAGCTGATGGGTCTTCCCTGGGAGATCCTGCCCTTCAGCGAGGGCGCCAATGCCATCGGCGCTGCGGCGGCAAGGCCCACCGCAGCCATTACCCTCCACGCGGATACGGAGCTCGAGGTTTTGACCATTCCTGAGATAGGTTATCACGGGCGGATCGACAGGGCTTTGCTTTTTGACCGCCAGCGTGCCCGGCAAGAAGCCCTGAGGCAAGCGGCAAGCTACGCCCAGAGACTTGGGCTGCCGGATCATGAGGATGTTTATATCGTGGAAGAGGAGAGTTTCAACGTTGTGCGGGGCTTTCATACGGTGGGCAGGATTCACAGCATCCGGGCCCAATTGCGGCCCCGCGTCCGGCGGATAGAGGTGACTGAGGACATTGCTGACGGCAAAGCATAAAGTAGGCTTGATTTTTTTCCCAGCCTTCGATTGGTGCATCACCCCCGACCACCCTGAGCGGGAGGAGCGGCTCCTCTACACCCGGGACCAGATCCTCGAGGAAGGCTTGCTGGATGTAGAGGGAATTGAAGAGTACCGACCTTTCGTAGCGGAAGACAAGGATATTCTCCGGGCCCATGTTTGTGTTCCAAGTGTTGCCGCTCGGGTTACCGAATCCCATCGCATTGCCGTTGGGGGAACGATGCTGGCGGCCGATTTGGTCCTTGATAAGAAGGTCGACCGGGCTTTTGCCCTGCTGCGTCCCCCTGGCCACCACGCGATGCGGATTGTCCACGGCTCGCGGGGTTTTTGCACCGTCAACAATGAGGCGATCATGGTGGAACACATCCGTCATCGGCTAAGCCCCAAGACCCGTATTGCCATCGTCGATACCGATGCCCACCATGCCGACGGCACCCAAGATATTTTCTACAACGATCCCGGCATCCTGCATATTTCCATCCATCAAGACGGCCGCACCCTCTACCCCGGGACGGGGGACGTCCAGGAGCGGGGAGGACCGGCTGCCTATGGCCAGACGGTCAACATTCCCTTGCCTCCCGGTACGGGGGACGAGGGACTCCTTTATGTGATGGAAAAGGCGGTCATGCCTATCCTGGCAGATTGGGAGCCAGATATCATCATCAATGCCGCGGGACAAGACAACCACTTCACAGACCCGCTAACCCACATGAACGTTAGCGCAAGGGGCTACGCGCGTCTGACGGATATGCTGGGGCCGGACATCGTTGTTTTGGAAGGCGGATACTCCATCGAAGGCGGCCTGCCCTATGTAAATGTCGGGATTCTTTTGGCCCTGGCCGGCCTTGATTATAGCCATGTGAAAGAGCCCGTTCCCCAGCCGACCCAGCCCCCTCAGGTAATGGGCCAGATCGAGAGGATAACGGAAACGGTCATGCGCGCCTGGGCGACGAGAGATCAGGTCGATCGGAGCCGACTCTTTGGCGAGGGGGAATACTTCCAGAGACACAGGGCTATCTATTATGATACCGACAACTTATTGGAGGAGCAGCGGGAACTCATCCGCCTTTGCCCCGATTGCTCGGGATGGCGCTTGATTTATTCCAAGGCCAGCGGCTACTACTCGTCTTTGACCTCCCGGGGACAGATCGCCGCGGTAGTCATTCCTTGGCTGGCCTGCCCCAAATGCCGGGCTGAGGCGGAAAACAAGTATGAGCTGATCGCCAAAGAGGGACGCTGTCGGCAAGTCTTTTTGCAGGATGTGGCCAGGGATGCTTTTACGAACTGGCGAAAATGAAGGGAAGCAGTTGGCATCGGCTGACAGCTGCATCAGTATTCGTTGACCCTCGGCAGGAGGGCGTGTTACTATCACGGGGAGTATTGAGTCAAGTGGGGCTGCCTCCATCGGGGAGGCAGAAGCTATGGGCATTTTCCCTTGACGGAGGATGAGGCATGGGGCGGCTGCATGAATGGGCGGAAGGCCAAATCGATCGCCTGCTAGCAAAGCTTGTCCGTGGGCAGGAAGCATCCCGCGGTGATGTGCGGAGGATCTGTGGGTACCTGGAAAGCTGGGTGAGCATCGCCGTCAACCTGGTCCTCTTCGTCCTCAAGTACGTCCTGGGCACCGCCATCAACAGCGTGTCCCTCATTGCCGACGCTTTCCATACCCTATCGGACATGGCTACCTCTTTTGTTGTGCTCTTGGGGTTTCGGGCGGCGGCCAAGGACCCCGATGAGCAGCATCCCTATGGTCACGGACGGGTAGAGATCGTCGCCACCTTAGTCATCGCTGTGCTGTTGATCCTCGTGGGGCTCGACTTTTTCAAGTCCTCGGCCAAGAGGCTGCTCGAGCCAGAGCCTGTCGGCGGGGGTCTAATCATCGCGGGCATCATGGTTGCTTCGGGCCTAATCAAAGAAGCTCTTTTCTTTTTCTCCGCCTCCTTGGGCAGGCGGATTGACTCATCGGCCCTAATCGCCGATGCCTGGCATCATCGCAGTGATGCCATTGCCTCTGGGCTGGTGGCCATCTCCGTCGTAGCTGCCATGTTCGGCTACAACCGGGTCGATGCCGTTTTCGGCCTGGTGGTGTCAGCCCTCATCCTCCATACGGGCATCAGTCTCGGCCGCGATTCTGTCAGCCAATTGATCGGTGAAGGCCCGGACGAAGAAGTGCTTTCCCGGATAAGGCAACATGCAAGCTCTGTTGACGGAGTGACTGGGGTCCATGGCATTCAGGTTCATGATTACGGGGACCGTCGCCTCGTTTCCCTCCATGTAACAGTTGAACCCCATCTGAGCGTAGAGGTTGCCCACAGCATCGCCACCGAAGTTGAGCAGGTGGTGGCCACAAACTTGGATGCCCATGCTACGGTACATATTGAGCCGACCAAGAAAAGTTGAGCTGAGGGCAGCATGGGGACCTTTCCAAAGGACTCGGCCGAAGAATGGTCACCTGGCAGCTCGGCGCGGGCTTTCGGATTGGGTCGGAATTGCCTATTTAGGAACGCCGGCCGATCGTAGCAGTACCAGTGTTAACGAAGAAGGGCTGGGGGCAATCCCTTGTATCCTTTGCTATTTATATTCCTATATTGTAATATAAGCATGAGGTGAAAGGGATGAGCGACATCTATGCCTTGCGGGTGGGAGTGGTAAAAGCCCTGGCCCACCCTTTGCGGCTCAGAATCATCGACTATCTGGCGAAGGAAGGACCTCGGTGCGTTGGGGAGATCGTTGAGGAGGTGGGCGGCAGCCAATCGACGGTATCGAAACACTTATCGGTTTTGCGCAAAGCGGGAATTGTTAGGGGTCGAAAAGACGCGCTGATGGTTTATTATGAGCTCTGCACGCCGTGTATTGAGCAGTTCTTTCAATGCATCGACAAAGTGCTGGAGAGCGATTTGAGGATGAGACAGATGGCTTGTGATGGGGCGGGGTGCCAATGCAACAGGTGAGGAAAGAAAGCTGGGCGGGGAAGTTTTTGGCTTGGGAAGACGCGGCGAGGCTCCTGTGGATGATAGGCTTCTTCGTTGCCGCGTACTCTATTCCATTCCGAAGCCCGCGGATTAGTGGAGCCGTCATTGAAGCTTTGTTGATGCTGCAGGAATACGCCCGGGAGCATGTTCTGTTTTGTCTGGTACCGGCTCTCTTCATCGCTGGAGCGATCGGCAGCTTCGTGTCGCAAGATGCGGTGATTAGTCATTTTGGCCCGGGCGCTAGGAAGATGACAGCTTACATTGTTGCCGCCGTCTCCGGCACCGTTCTTGCGGTATGCTCGTGTACAGTCTTGCCCTTGTTTGCCGGTATTTACAAGCGAGGGGCCGGCTTGGGGCCCGCGGTGACCTTTCTCTATTCGGGCCCGGCGATCAACGTGCTCGCCATCATCCTCACTGCCCGGATCCTTGGTTGGGAGATGGGGCTGGCGAGGACCCTTGGTGCTGTCTTGTTCGCTATAGTCATTGGCCTCATCATGGCGTTCTTGTATCGGGATGAAGAACAGAGGCGTCCCCGCGACCATGGCGGGGAAGACGTCAATCTGGTGCGAAACGCGGGATTCCTCTGCGTATTGGTCCTTGTCTTGGTTTTTGCCGCCTGGGGGAAGCCGGGGGAGGAAGGCTTCTGGCTTCGGGTCTACGGGTTAAAATGGCATCTTACCTTAGTCTTGCTGTTAATCCTGAGCTACATGTTAAGGAATTGGTTTAGTCCGGATGAACGGATGACCTGGCTGCAGGCCACCTGGGAGTTTGCCAAGCAGATTCTGCCCATGTTGTTTGCCGGGGTATTGATCGCTGGGGCCCTGATGGGCAGACCCGGCGAAGATGCGGGACTTATTCCTGCCCGTGTGGTTGCGCCGCTCTTGGGCGGGAATTCTCTATTGGCCAACTTGACCGCTTCTCTGTTAGGCGCCTTGATGTACTTTGCCACCTTGACAGAAGTGCCGATCATCCAAGGTTTGCTAGGTCTAGGGATGGGGAAAGGTCCGGCCCTTGCCTTGCTCTTGGCCGGCCCGGCCCTCAGTCTGCCCAGCATGCTAGTTCTTTGGAGCGTCTTGGGGACCAAGAAAACCCTGACTTTCGTGTTGTTGGTGGTCTTGATGGCCACCGTCGCCGGCATGATTTTTGGGGCCATAGTGGCTTGAGGAGGCAAAATCCGTGTTGAACATCAAAGTATTGGGGACCGGATGTGCCAAATGCAAAGCATTGGCAAAGAATGTGCGGCAAGCGGTGGATAGGCTTGGCATTGAAGCCCAGATCAGCAAGGTCAGTAATCTTGACGATATCTTGACCTATGTGATGGTGACCCCCGCACTAGTCATCAACGAAAAGGTCAAAGTATCGGGGCGGGTGGCCAGCCCCGCAGAAATTGAACGGCTGATTGCAGAAGAGAAGTAAGGTTCCGGAAGGCTTCTTCCGGAACCTTGCCTTTACCAGTCGTTCAAGAACTCGCTGTACTTCCCTGCATCTTCGGGCCGGTCGATGACCGTCTGCAAGTAAAGGCCAGTTGGGACGAGGTGCTCCCGGAAAAGGGCAAGATCCTCATGGTCGAGGCAGCCGCGGATGATCAGGCACTTGCCCGCATCCTGCACCATCTTGAGATAAGGCATCATCTGAGGTACTGGCATCCCGCCTACATCCTTGTTGATCTGGATGACTGTAAGCTCATCGATGGCTAGGATGTCTTCCAGGAGAAACAACGATGAGGAGTGGAGATGGATTAGGCTATAGGGTGCGGAACCGGCCAAGGTGCGATTCGGCCCTTGGAGGAACTCTCTGAAGAGCTCTGGCGAATAGAGCGCGGAAGCATCTTCTTGGAGGCGAATGAGCCGTCCCGGCGCCCAAAGGGCGAACTGCTCGATGAAGTAGCCTCCGTGGAAGGGACCGGTAACCTCCGCCATTTTATTGATCACCATGAGGAAAATAGCGGTCAGCTTGTCGATGAGACGATGGACTTCCTCCGGGTGATCATATAAATCATAAATCACCTGGGATGATCCCCGCAGGGCCGCCAGCATATCGCTTATCCCCCGAAGGATCGGCAGTCCAACTGGGAACCTGCCCTCGGACCTTTCTACGAGCATCTTTGTAAAGGCCAGGTATTTCTGCAGCCATGGGTTGTCCTCATCAACCTGCAGGCCCTCCAGTTCATCCCAAGAAAGACCCATCTCCTCGGCCCAAATGCTGCCTGGCGCAATCCGCACCCTGCAGCCCAGCATGGCCTCCATCCAAGGGATGGCCGGGAATGGCGCAGCTCCCCTGACCACATCGTCCTGGATTGGCGCAGTCGCCTGCAGGATCCGTTCATAGTCGGGCCAAAAAGCGTCCGGGTCGAGCATGTGAGCTTCGAGGACATCCTCATCGGCGAGCTTGGCGATGGCTCGATAGCTGGTGAAAGGGAAATAGCCGCCGGAGGAAAAACCGATGAGGGGACGGTTGACCTCTGCTCGTTCCCAAAAAAGTTCATACCTTTGGAATTTCTGTGTCAGCTTATCCTTCGTATACAAAGTCTCCTCCTCCTTTGGTGTCCCATCGTTCGCCATTCTGGAGGCAAATTCCTCCTGCCGTTGCCATCGACGGCTCGCCTGGGAGTTAACTGAACGGAAAGCCCAAATTTGGGGCAAATAAAAGGATGTCTCTAGGGTCAAACTACCTTTGACGCACAGGGAAAGGAGGGCGGTTATGGCCAAGTCTTTTCTTGATGCCCTGAGGGAGAGGTTGCTAGGCCGCAGCCAGGATGTGGAGATTGGGGAAGAGCTGACTCCGCGAAAGTCTGTTGACATGGAGCTGGCGATGGAGGGCGGCATTTATCTTAGTCCAACCCGGGTGGTGCAGGGCGATACCCTGTTCATCAGGTATAACGGACTCTTGGCCCGGTCGGGGGCTGAACAGGTATTCCTCCACTGTGGCTACGGGCCTGGCCCTTGGCAAGGGATAACGGACTTGCCGATGTTCAAGAACTACGATGAATCGTGGGAGACGAGCTTGACCGTGGAACAGGGCGGAACCTTGGAGTTTTGCTTTCGCGACAATGCGGACAACTGGGACAACAATAGCGGTCGCAACTGGAGTTATACTGTCATGCCCGATCCAACCCATAACCCCACTTAGGGCAGGGCGGCCCAGGGAGGACCCTCTTTGGCGGGGTCCTTTTTTCGTGGAATAAGGCCTAGAAAGAAACGGCAACATAGGGATGAACAGGAGGTGATGGAGTGGACCGAGAAGAAGAGACGAGATTGTTTGGTCGTGTGGGCCGGGAAGGCATCAGTCCCCGGGAAGTTATGGCCATTGTGTTCCAGGCCCTCCAAGAGAAAGGTTATCGGCCCATCGACCAAATCGTCGGCTATTTGGTGTCAGGAGATCCTTCCTACATAACTGGCCATAATCAAGCCCGGAACCTGATCAAGAGTCTAGAGCGAGATGAGATACTGGAAGATATGGTGCGATACTACTTGGGACAAGAGGTGGTGAGGGGAAAAGGTGGCCAAACTGGTCATTAGTGGTCCTAACAAGTTGGAGGGGGAAGTACTGATCAGCGGTGCCAAAAACAGCGCCCTGGCGATCATCGTGGCGGCGGCGATGGCCCCTGAAGAATCGGTGCTGATCAATGTTCCCCGCAACTTGGATGTTTTTTTCATGACGAAAATACTAGAGGAGCTAGGTGTGAAGGTTTGGTTCGACGGTGACGGCCTGCACGTTGACGGTTCAACCCTCAGCTCCCATCAAGTCCCATACAACCTAGCACGCCGAATGCGGGCTTCCTTTTATGTAGCTGGCTTGCTCCTGGCTCGCCTCGGCGTTGCGGAAGTCCCGCTGCCTGGCGGCTGCGCCTTGGGCTCAAGGCCGGTTGACTATCACATTAAAGGCTTTCAGAACTTGGGGGCCCAGATAAGTATTGAACACGGCTACATGAAAGCCCAAGCCGCGAGCTTAAGTGGGTGCAAGAACTATATCAATCGGTCCAGCGTAGGCACAACGGTGAACTTAATGCTAGCGGCCTCTACTGCGGAGGGGACCACTATCTTGGAAAACCCGGCCAAAGAGCCGGAAGTGGTGGACCTGGCGATTTGCCTAAACAGCATGGGCGCCCGCATCCGGGGGGCCGGCACCGACGTGATTCGCATCGACGGCGTGAAAAGACTGCGGGGCACTGAGCACACTATCATCCCCGACCGGATTGAGGCGGGCACTTATGCCTTGGCGGCGGCCATCACCCAAGGCCGGGTCCTTTTGCGCAATGTGGTCACTGACCACCTGCGGGCCCCTTTGCTCAAGTTAGAAGAGGCGGGGGCCATCATCAGTGAAGGCCCCAATGAGCTGGAAATCGCCGTGCCCCAGCGGATGCAGGCCGTCGATTTGGAAACCGCGGCTTATCCGGGATTCCCCACCGATTTGCAGCAGCCTTTCATGGCCATGCTGACCCTGGCCGAAGGTACGAGCGTCATTCGGGAGACGATCTTTGACCGGTTCCGCTTCGTCGATGAACTGAGGCGGATGGGCGCCGACTTGAAAGTGGAACGGGATACGGCCATCGTTCGCGGCGTTTCAGGATTGACCGGGGCCCCCGTCGAAGCGACGGACCTGCGGGCGGGGGCGGCTTTGGTGCTGGCTGGTATGGCCGCCGAAGGGACGACGGAAGTCGGCGGGGTGGAAATGATTGACCGGGGCTATGAGCGGCTGGAGGAGAAGCTCCGGGCTTTGGGGGCCAAGATTAGCAGGGAGGGCGATGAAAAGGACCCGGAGGAGTTGGCGCGGGAGCTTGATTATCTTTGTCCTTGAGGGACCAGGTTGATGTAAACGGTGACTGTTTTGCTGATGTGGCTGGCAGTAAGATAAACATAGTAAGTGTCATCTTGGAGGGAGACTGCTCGCTGGTGAATCATCGTCTCCAGGAGAGGCGGATCGATGGCATCGACGTCTCGGCCCACAAGTTCTTGCAGGAGGCCTTGGATTGTCTCCTGCCCTTTGAGCCTGGCCCCTTCGTCGGGGCAGGTAGCCACCACTTTGACCGATTGGATAATATGGCCTTTTTTCTCCAGGCTTTCGAGGCGCTTGAGCCGGGCTTCCAGGTCCAGTGAATGGCCGAGGAGGAGCTGATTCTCCAAAGTCAGATCGTCTACTTTGCGGCCCATGAGCAGCATTCCCAGGATGAGCCCGGCGATGAGTCCTAAAAGGAATATGGCGATGAATCGGATTGGCTTCATTTTACCCCCGCGATGGTCACCACTAGCCAATAGGCTACATTAGCCCCGGCGAAACTCCCTAGAATGACCACCATTTGCCTCAGCAGAAGACCCAGCTGGCCGTCGAAGAGGCCGCTTTCGATGATCCTGAGGGTGGGCATGGTGCCCCCGATGGCCACCAAGATTCCCCACATTTTCATATTCCTGGCCAGGAGGAGCATCGTCGCTAGGGGCGATCCCTTGTTAAACAAGGTTGCTAAGGAACCGATCAGGGCTCCCCCCAGGACGACGCCGAGGGCCGCAAAAAAAGGTTCCACCAGTTCCATCGGTAATCGCTTCATGGCTGATCTTATGCGGGCGGGGCCTTCGCCATGACAACAAGGAAATTGACGGGTAGTCTTGAATGTCTAGCTAAAGCCTTCGCTGGAGGGGAAGACAGTGGCTGGCTTCGTTCACTTGCACACCCATACCGAATACAGCCTGCTCGATGGCTGCTGTCGGCTCGACGGCTTGATCGAGCGGGCTGTGGAGCTTGACATGCCGGCGATCGCGATCACCGACCATGGGGCCATGTACGGTACCATCGAGTTTTACAAGAAGGCCCGGCAGGCGAAGATCAAGCCAATCATCGGCTGTGAAGTCTATGTTGCGCCCCGTTTGCGCAAGCAGCGGGAGCCGAAGATCGATGAGACGGCCTATCATCTAGTGTTGCTTGCGGAAAACAACCAAGGCTATCGGAACCTCCTGAGCCTCGTCACCAAGTCCCATCTAGAAGGTTTCTATTATCGCCCGCGGGTGGACAAAGAGCTGTTAGCTGAACATGCCGAAGGTCTGATTGCCCTCACCGCTTGCTTAGCTGGCGAGATCCCGACGAAAATAAGGCACAGCTTTACGGAGGCCAGGCGAGCCCTCGATGAGTACCTGGCCATCTTTGGCCGGGACTGCGTCTACCTGGAGCTGCAAGATAATGGGGTGGAGGGACAAAAAGAAGTCAATGAGCTTTTGGTCCGTCTCGGTCAAGGGGCCGGGGTGCCGATTGTGGCCACCAACGATGTCCACTACTTGCGGGCCGAGGATGCCAGGGCCCACGATGTCCTCCTTTGCATCCAGATGGGAAAGACCATCAGCGATCCTAATCGGATGAGATTTCCGACCAATCAGTTCTTTGTCAAGTCCGCTGCCGAAATGGCCCAGGTGTTCCCCCACCATCCGGAGGCTCTAGCCAACACCCTGGTCATCGCCGAACGCTGCCAGGTGGAGATTGAGCTGGGCCGGGTGCACCTGCCGCCCTTCTTGCCCCCCGACGGCCAGGATCTGGCAAGTTACTTAGAGCAAGAGACTTTCGCGGGAGCCGCGAGGCGTTTCGGGGAGGTAACCCCTGAGATAAAGGCGCGCCTTGACTATGAGCTTGGCATCATTAATTCCATGGGTTACCCGGGCTACTTTCTGATCGTCGCCGATTTCATCCAATATGCCCGCTCCCGGGGCATCCAGGTGGGACCGGGGAGAGGCTCGGCGGCGAGCAGCCTTGTTGCTTACTGCCTCGGGATCACCGACATCAATCCCCTCCAGTACGGGCTCATCTTCGAACGCTTCCTCAATCCCGACCGGATCAGTTTGCCCGATATCGATACGGATTTTGCCGACGATCGCCGCGGGGAAATCATCGATTATGTGGTGAGGAAATATGGGCAGGATCGGGTGGGCCAAATCATCACTTTTGGCACCATGGCCGCGCGGGGAGCCATCAGGGATGTGGGGAGGGCCTTGGAGCTTCCCTATAACCAGGTGGATGCTATTGCCAAGCTTGTGCCCGCGGAAGTGGGCGTGACTTTGCAGGACGCGATGGAGGCTGTTCCGGAGCTCGCGAGCCTTGCCCGTTCGAACGAAGAGGTAGCCGATCTATTGGAGCTTGCCCAGGCGGTGGAGGGATTGCCCCGCCACGCATCGGTCCACGCTGCGGGGATCGTCATCGCCGACAGGCCCTTGATGGAATACACACCTCTGCAACTCGGTCTTGAGGGGCAAATCATCACCCAGTATCCCATGGAGAATCTAGAAGAAGTGGGCCTCCTCAAAATGGATTTCTTGGGCCTGCGGAATCTGACGGTGATCGCCCGGGCCGTGGAGCTAATCCGGGATGCGCGGGGGGTGGAGCTGGACATCGAGGCCATTCCCTTAGACGATCCTAAGGTTTACAGTATGCTTAGTCAAGGAGACAGCATGGGCGTGTTCCAGATGGAGAGCCGGCTCTTCCGCAGTCTCCTCCAGGAAATCAAGCCCACCCGGTTTGAGGATCTTGTGGCCATCCTGGCTTTGGGACGTCCAGGACCGATGGGAAGGGTCGATGACTATGTCCGGCGCAAGCACGGTGAAGAGGAGATCTCCTATCTCCATCCTTGGTTGGAGGATATCCTTGAGGAAACCTATGGGGTGATTATTTATCAAGAACAGGTGATGCGCATTGCCACCCGCCTTGCCGGCTACACCGCGGCCCAGGCTGACCTATTGCGGCGGGCGATGGGCAAGAAGAAGCCGGAAATCATGATGGAGGAGCGATCCCGCTTCCTCGTTGGCTGCACTAAGAACGGGATCGATGTCAAGACGGCGGAAACGATTTTCGAGGAGATCGAAAAGTTCGCCGGCTACGGCTTCAACAAGGCCCACTCCGTGGCGTACGCGATGATTTCGTACCGGACCGCCTATCTGAAAGCCCACTACCCGGTGGAGTTCATGGCCGCCGTCCTCAGCAGCGTCATGGGGTCGACGGACAAGGTGGCGGCTTACATCACCTCGTGCCAGCGCCGGGGGATCAAGGTGCTGCCCCCCGATATCAATGAAAGCCTGGCCGACTTCCGGGTCGTTGGCAATCAAATTCGCTTCGGCCTGGGGGCAGTGAAGAACGTGGGGGTAAGTGCCATTGAAAGCATCATCGAAGCTCGCCGGGAAGGTCCCTTCACCTCCATTTTCGATCTTTGCCAGCGGGTTCCAAGCCGGATTATGAACCGTAAACTTTTGGAAAGCCTAATAAAGGCGGGGGCCCTAGACTCGCTGGGGGAGGAGCGGGGGGAGCTATTGGCCCTGGTGGACTTGGCCCTTGAAGACGGTCAGCGCTTCCAACAGCAGGCGCGGGGACAAAAGACTTTGTTCGATCTGGATGCCTTCGACTTGGCGGAAGAAGTCCGGCCGGCATCCCTCCCGGCTTTAAGCCGCAAGCAGCAGCTGGCCATGGAAAAGGAGGCCCTGGGCCTTTACATCAGCGGACATCCCTTGCAGGAAGTCGAGGAACTAGTTGAGGACCTGGCTCCGGACCGGTTAAGCTCCCTCGGCCGCCGGCGGGATGGCGAGTGGGTCATGGTGGTGGGTGTGCTCAAAGGTCCCAAGCGGGTCAGGACCAAGACCGGGGCCCAAATGATGTTTGCCCAGCTGGAGGATCTGTCGGGGGCGGCGGAGGTCATCTTTTTGCCCGCAATCTACGGCGCCCATAAGGGCTCCCTGGAGGAAGACAGTCTCCTCCTCCTTGGGGGAAGGGTGGAGATACGGGAGGAGGGAAACAAGATCCTGGTCGATGAGGTGGTACCCCTTGAGCCACCGCCGCTCCTCTTGGATGTCCACAGCATCGAGCAGCTGAGGTCTTTGCAGCAAAGCCTCCGGGGCGGAGGGGGAGATGTCCCTGTTATCCTCCGCCGCCGAGGAAGGGGTGGGACGGTCCTGGTGGTGGCATCCGCGGAGTATTGGGCATCCCCAGATGCCAAGAGGGAGCTTGCGGCCTTGAGACGGCCTTGACGGCGGTTGGATTCTGGTTGAAGGCCCTAGGGGGTTAGTGTATACTCGAAGCAGGACTTTACGGGCAGGGGGTGAGCCCTTGGGACCAGGTTCTTTTGAGCCATTGGATGTTGTCTGTGGTGATTTTGTCGCGGTCCGGGCCTTGGAAAACGGCGTCACCGTCATCGGCCTGACTAGAGGGAAAGACACCAGATTCCACCACAGTGAGAAACTCGATCAAGGGGAAGTAATGATCGTTCAGTTTACCGAACATACTTCAGCTATCAAGATCAGAGGTCGAGCGGAGATTCTGACCCGTCATGGGCGCATCGAGTCGGGAGAGTAAAACAAAGTATTCGCTGGGGTCGATAAAGGAGAGAAGCTTTGTGTGGACCGTCGTGTACGTTGCGCCGAACCGCCCGGTGGCGGAGATGATGAAGGAGATGTTGGAAAATGACGGACTTCTCGTCATGATTCGGTGTGCTGGCATACCCCATTTGGGGGATTCAGGCCACTTTGAAATCCTGGTGCCCGAATCGGAAGTGGATGAGGCGCAGATCGCTTTGAGTCGGGTATTGGGTCAATGAACTCACCTAGTGGGATGAGGGGATGCTAATAGTGTTTTGGGGGAAGCAAAAGTATGTGACCATCAAGCCCCAGGAGACAAGCTCCGGACCTGTGGCTGACGGCCTGTGGACTAGGTGCCCATCTTGCAGCAGCCTCCTGTATACGAAGGAGCTCACAAAGAACCTGAACGTTTGTAACCGTTGCAGCTATCATTTCCGGATGGGCGCCTGGGACCGGGTGAAGCATCTGTTGGATTCCGAAAGTTTCCAGGAAATGGACCGAGACCTTGAAGGGGGCAACCCTTTGGGGTTTTCCGGCTATGAAGAAAAGTTGGCCAATTCTCGGGAGAAGACGGGCCTCACCGAAGCCTGCCTGACCGGGGAGGGCCGTCTCAGTGGCTACCAGCTGGTTTTTGGAGCTATTGATTTCGGCTTCATCGGGGGCACGATGGGAACAGTGGTGGGGGAAAAAGTTTGTCGAGCCTTTGAATACGCCCTGGCCAAGAGGCTGCCTGTGGTGATGGTGTCCGCTGGAGGCGGCGGCGCCCGCATGCATGAAGGGATCCTCTCCTTGATGCAGATGGCCAAGACAAGCCAAGCTGTCGAACGGCATAGTCAGGCGGGGCTGTTATATATCTGTGTGCTGACCGATCCCACCATGGGTGGGATCTATGCCAGTTTTGCTTCGCTGGCAGATGTCATTTTGGCCGAGCCCCGGGCATTGATCGGGTTTGCCGGTCCGCGCGTGGTGGAAGAGACTATTCGCCAGAAGCTCCCCAGCGGCTTTCAACGGGCAGAATTCGCCTTGAACAACGGGATGGTAGATGCCATAATAGAGCGAAAGGAGCTGAGGAAGGTCCTCACTCGCCTGTTGCTGTACCACGATGGGGGAGGGCGACAGTCATGCTAAATGGGGTCTTTGAGTGGGAAAAGCCTTTGGTTGAACTGGAGAAGAAGATCGAAGAGCTTCGTCGGTTCACCAAAGAAGAGGGAATCGACTTTTCCGCGGAAATCGCTACGCTAGAGAGCCGGGCTGAGAATCTCCGGCATGATATCTACTCCCGCCTGACCCCGTGGCAGAAAGTGATGATCGCCCGTCATCCGCGGCGGCCAACCTGCCTCGATTACATCGAACTCATCTTTGATGACTTTTTCGAACTCCACGGAGATCGGACCATCCGGGATGATCCGGCCATGGTGGGGGGCATTGCCCTCCTGGAAGGGCGGCCGGTGACGGTCATCGGACCCCAGAAGGGCAAGGATACCAAGGACAACATCGCGCGCAACTTTGGTTTGCCCCATCCTGAAGGTTACCGCAAAGCCCTGCGGCTTATGCGTCAGGCGGAGAAGTTCCACCGCCCCATTATTTCCCTGATCGATGTGGTGGGCGCCTATCCGGGCATTGAAGCAGAACAGCGAGGTCAGGGGGTCATCATCGCCGAGAATATTCGGCAGATGTCCTTCTTGAAGGTTCCCATCATCTGTGTGATCACGGGCGAGGGAGGCAGCGGGGGAGCATTGGCCATTGGGGTTGGCGATCGTATTCTCATGCTGGAAAACGCCTGGTATTCAGTCTGCTCACCGGAGATGTGTGCGCAAATCTTGTGGAAAGACACCAAGAAGGCGGTCGAAGCTGCGCAGTCACTGTGTTTGACCGCGCAGGACCTGCTGGCTTGGAAGATCATCGATGAGATCATACCGGAACCCCCAGGGGGTGCCCACAGAGACCACGAAGCTATGGCGATGACACTAAAAGAAGCATTGCTACGCCATCTCCAGGAGTTGGAGGCCCGACCGGCAGACGAACTGGTGGCCAAGCGACTCGATCGATACCGCCAGATTGGGGTGGTGTGGTAACCAGTAAGGAGGACTTGGATGTGAAGTGCATTGGCGTCCTGACTAGTGGTGGTGATGCTCCGGGGATGAATGCCGCCATCCGGGCGGTAGTTCGTGCAGGGCTGCATGCAGGGGTCAAGGTTATTGGGGTTCGAAGAGGGTATCATGGACTCATTCATGGCGAGTTTCAAGTCATGACCCCCCGTTCCGTCGCCGACATCATCCATCGGGGCGGGACTATCTTGAGAACGGCCCGGAGCGAGGAGTTTAGAACGCCAGCTGGTCAGCAGCGGGCCCTGGACAACATTAGGCAGCAACAACTCGAAGGCCTAGTCGTCATCGGCGGCGGCGGTTCGATGCGGGGCGGATTGGCCCTCAGCGATCTGGGCGTACCCATCATTGGCGTTCCGGCTACCATCGACAATGATCTGGTAGGCACCGATGTGTCTATCGGGTTCGACACGGCAACCAATACGGTGGTGGACGCGATCAACAAGATCAGGGATACTGCCACTTCCCACGAGCGGATCTACGTAATTGAAGTGATGGGCCGTGACTCGGGCTTCATTGCCCTCCATGCGGGCCTTGCCGGAGGCGCGGAATCGATTTTGGTGCCCGAGATTGCCTTCGACCTCGATGATGTGTGTCGTCGGATTGTGGACGGCTACCAACGGGGCAAAGCCCATAGCATAATTGTCGTTGCGGAAGGTGCCTATGGTTCGCCGGGGGCGGCCAAGAACGGTGAGAGCGCCGGCTTTCGGGTAGGGAAATTCATCAGGGAAAAGACCGGCTTTGAAACTAGGATCACCGTCCTGGGACACCTGCAGCGAGGCGGAACCCCTACGGTGCAAGACAGGATACTGGCCAGTCGGCTAGCAGCCTATGCGGTTGAGCTTCTCTTGGAAGGGGAGGATCGTCTCCTCACCGGGATGGTCAACAACCAGCTGCGGGCCACCCCGTTGGATGACATTTTGGGTCAGACAAAGGAGTTGGATCGGAGCATGTACGAATTGGCCAATGTCTTGGCCTCGGTCTGACAGGAGGTGACCCGATGCGCAGAACAAAGATTGTTTGCACAATTGGCCCTGCAAGCGAGTCCTTCGAGAGAATAACTGAACTCATCCGGGCGGGCATGGATGTTGCCCGGCTGAACTTTTCCCATGGCACCATCGAAGAACAGCTGGAGCGTTTGCGCAATGTGCGGTTGGCTTCAGAAACTCTGCAAAAACCCGTTGGAATTCTTCTCGACATCCAAGGACCCAAGCTGCGGACAGGCCCGGCCCCCGATGGACCGGTCCTCCTGGAAGCCGGCCAGGAAATAGTGGTACTGCCGAGGAGCGTCGACACCACTCCCCAACAGATCGGGATCGATTATGAGCCTTTGCCCCGGAAAGTAAAGGTTGGGGGAGCGATCTTGCTTGATGACGGGCTGATTGAACTGCGGATCAAGGAGATCAAAGGCAAGCAGGTCCACTGTGAAGTTGTCGTGGGAGGGCCGCTGCCTGGACGCAAGGGGGTCAGCCTCCCCGGGGTGGATGTCGATCTGCCCCCCTTGGGGGAGAGGGATGTTGAGCATATCGAGTTTGGCATTGAGCATGGGGTTGATTTTCTAGCCGCCTCCTTTATTCGCCGGGAGGAACACGTGGATGAGATTCGGGATCTGATCCGGAGCCGGGGCGGCGACCTGCCCATCATTTCCAAGATCGAGAGCGAAGAAGGAATCCGCAACATCGAAGGCATCATTGCGGCTTCCGATGGAATTATGATCGCCCGGGGCGATTTGGGGGTGCAGATCCCTCCCGAAGAGGTCCCCTTGGTCCAGAAGCGGATCATTGCCCTTTGCAACCAGGCGGGCAAGCCGGTGATCACAGCCACCCAGATGTTGGAATCGATGGTCCGCAACCCCCGCCCAACCAGGGCGGAGGTGACGGACGTGTCCCAGGCCATTTTTGATGGCACCGATGCGGTGATGTTGTCGGGCGAGACGGCCGTTGGCAAGTACCCTGTCGAAGCGGTCAAAATGATGGCGCGAGTTGCGGGCCGCATCGAAAGATCCTTGGATTATCGCAAAAACTTGGAGCTGAAGCGGGAGTTCGCCCGCAATTCGGTGGCGGAGGCTATCAGCCATGCTACTTGTGAGACAGCCTTAGACTTGGATTTGGCCGCCATCTTGTGCTCCACCCAATCGGGAAGCACCGCGAGGATGGTCTCCAAGTATCGTCCCCGCTGCCCCATCATCGCCGTCACCCCTGTGGAGGAAGTATGTCGCCGGTTGACTCTAACTTGGGGCGTCCATCCCATCGTGGTGCCCCGAACGGAGCACATCGACGACATGATCGATGTGGCTTACCAGGCGGCACTGGAGAGTGGCCTCGTTGTGCCTGGAGATGTGACGGCGATCACTGCGGGAGTGAAGACAGGAACCCCCGGGTCGACGAACCTTTTGCAAATCCATACGATGCAAGGGGAATAGACAATGGTCTATCTGCTCCTCGCCCTTATCCTGCTCCCCACCTTAGAGCTGGCCCTGTTGATTGAACTTGGCCGTCAGGTGGGTACATGGCCAACCATCGGTCTGGTCCTCGGCACCGGGGTGGTGGGGACGGCCTTGGCGAAGTCCCAGGGCATGGCGGTCTTGCACCGGATGGCCGCCGAGCTGAACGAGGGTCAGATCCCCGCGGAGGGTCTCTTCGATGGCCTTTTGATCTTCATCGGTGGACTGCTCCTGGCCACTCCGGGCTTGATAACCGATACAGCGGGCCTCTTGCTCCTTTTGCCCTGGACCCGCAGACTAATCAAGGCAAAGGCTCGGGTCAAGATTTATGACTGGGTAAGGCGAGGCACCCTTTATATTTCCGTGAGATGAGTTGGAGGGTCGCTAGTGGAACGACGCTCTTTCGAAGAAAGATTCAATGCGCAGCTGCCGAATTCAAAGATTCTCTACAACAGGGCCCTTCAGGTCCTGCCCAGCGGGGTTACCCATGACGCCCGTTATCTGGCTCCTTTTCCGCCATACATTGCTCGAGCCTCTGGCTCGAAAAAATGGGATGTGGATGGCAATGAGTATGTTGACTACTGGATGGGCCATGGTGCCTTGCTGTTGGGTCATGCCCACCCAAAACTGGTTCAGGCCGTCCAAGAGCAGGTAGCAAAGGGGACCCATCTGGGAGGGTGTCACGAGCTTGAGATTCGTTGGGCGGAGCTAATCAGCCAGTTGATGCCGGCGGCTGAAAAGGTGCGTTTCGTCGGGTCGGGGACCGAGGCGACCCACCTCGCCATGCGCCTTGCGCGGGCGTTTACGGGCAGGACTAAGACCATCAAGTTTGCCGGTCATTTTCACGGATGGCATGATGCTGTCACCGGTGCCGTCGTCGAGCCTGATGAGGACCCTGCCCCTGGAGTCCTGCGTTCTTCCGTGGAGGCGACCATTTCTCTTCCTCCCAACGATGTGGTCTTGGTGGAGGATGCCATCAAGGAGGATGGCGATGTGGCAGCCGTCATCGTTGAACCTGGCGGCGGCTCTTGGGGAACGATCCCTACCACGGCCGAGTTTTTGCGGGAGCTTCGCCGCGTTACCGCGGACAACGAGGTAGTCCTCATCTTTGACGAAGTTGTGACTGGTTTTAGGCTGGCTCCCGGCGGTGCCCAAGAGTATTACGGGGTCGTTCCCGACCTAGTATGTTTGGCGAAAGTGGTCGCCGGTGGCCTTCCGGGAGGAGCGGTGGCCGGACGGCGAGAAATCATGGAGCTGTTGGAATTCAAGGATGACCTAGATTGGAATCGTCGCCGAAAGATCCCCCATCAGGGGACCTTCAATGCCAATCCCTTGTCCGCGGCGGCGGGAGTTGCAGTGCTTGAAGAAGTGGCCAAAGGGGACTGCATCCGGCAGGCTAACGGGCTTTGCGGACAGTTGGCCGATGGGATGAATGAGGTTCTCCAGCAAGCAGGGATCCCGGGCCAGGTATATGTCCTTGGTTCCATGTTCCATATCGCCTTGGAGGTGGAGCCGGCCGATGCCGACTACAAGAGGCTCGTTGAACTGGCCAAAGGGCCCAAGGCAAGTGAGCTGCGTAGAGCTATGCTCCTGGAAGGAGTAGACTTGATGCGCAATGGCGGTTTTCTCTCGGCGGCCCATACGGCGGAGGACATCGACAAGACTATAGAGGCCTTTGCCAAGATACTGACCTCGAATCGGAGGATGGACAGGTGAAAATCGGGAAGCTTCCTGCGGAAAGGTTGCACGCTCTCGTACTGGGGCGATTAGGCAAGCGGCGAAGTGATGTGCTGCTCCGCCCAGCAGTGGGGGAGGACTCAGCTGTCATCGATTTTGGCGATGAGGTGTGTATTATCTCCAGCGATCCCATCACCGGCGCCGGAGCGCGCCTTGGGGAGCTGGCTGTCCATGTTTCCTGCAATGATGTTGCCGCCAATGGGGCAAGACCCGTTGGGGTGCAAGTGGTCCTCTTGCTCCCCGAGTCTTTCGTGGAAGAAGAACTAGCGGTCTTGATGGAGCACATCGACAAGGCGGCGGGGGACCTTGGGATCGAGGTTCTCGGCGGACACACGGAGATCACCTCTAAGGTGCTAGAGCCCTTGATTGTGGTCACTGCCCTTGGCAGGGCGCCCCGCCATGGCTTTGTCAGCTCCAGCGGGGCCCGCCCCGGAGACGACCTGGTCATCAGTAAAGGCATAAGCATTGAAGGGACGGCCATTTTGGCCTCTGATTTTGCAGAGCTCCTCCGGCCTCTTGTCGGGGAGGAAGTGATCGCTCGCAGCCAAGAGTACTGGTCGGAAATCAGCGTCGTTCCCGAAGGGAGGATCGGCGCTTCCCTCGGTGTTTCCGCAATGCACGATGTGACGGAGGGTGGTTTGTATGGGGCCCTCTGGGAGATGGCGGAAGCCTCCAACGTAGGCCTTGAGGTCGTCCGGGAGCGGGTGCCGGTGCGAGAGGAAACGGCCCTCATTTGCCAGCACCTAGGCCTTGATCCCCTGGGGTTGATTTCCTCGGGAACAATGCTTTTCGCAACGCCTCGCGGAAAGGACCTCATCGATGCCCTAGCCGCGGAAGGGATCAAAGGTGCCATCATCGGCCAGGTCACTGACGGACTTCGCATCGTCCGCGGAGAGGCGGGGGAGGAGCACATCCTCGAGGGACCAGGGGAGGATGAGCTCTGGCGGTTTCTGAAAACGACTAGCTGATCGTCGCGTCGTCCGCTCGCTAAGGGTCTTAAGGCACCAACCTTGGCCGCTTTCACCTACTCAAGAGATGCACTCGCACTGCAACTAGCCCCGGGGTGAGGACAACAGATATTACAGGGCAGTCTTGGCGAGCTATTCGGCGATGGAGCCATCATACCTCAAGGAGTAGAGGCGGCGGCGATAGACTCCATCCATTTCTTTTCCTCCCGTTATTCACTGGGTCAGGATTGGATTATCTGTCACTCCGCAAGTCACCTGCAACAACCAGCTTTCTCTTCTCCCGCTGTGAGCAAGAATTCAATAGGACGCCATGACAGCCCGCTCAGCACGGATGGATATTGGTCCAGTCATCCGCTCATACATCTCGCCCTAATGTTAGACCATGATGAAAATAATTATTAATAATGCTTGACAGACAGTTGCTGGAAGGATATACTAAGAATATCAATAATGAGTTGCGTTAGTAAAAGGAGGTTGCCCAATGGAAACGAAGGATAGAGCTCTGCTGCCGCTGCTTGGTGAGAAGTTCCCGGAGCTAGAGGTGGTCACTACTCACGGTGTGAAAAAGCTTCCCGGTGATTATCAGGGAAAATGGTTCGTCCTATTTAGCCATCCGGGGGATTTTACGCCGGTCTGTACAACGGAGTTTGCGGCTTTCGAGCGCCGTCGGAAGGATTTTGAGGACATTGGGTGTGAACTCATCGGTCTGTCCATCGATCAGGTTTTTTCCCACATCAAATGGGTCGAATGGATTAAGGAGAAGCTCGATGTGGAGATTGGCTTCCCGGTCATTGCCGACGGGTTAGGGACTGTAGCGCAGACCCTCGGCATGCTGCACCCGGGGAAGGGGTCCAACACAGTCCGGTCCGTCTTTATCGTTGACCCCAACGGTGTGATTCGGATCATCCTCCACTATCCGCAGGAAGTTGGACGGAATATCGATGAGGTCTTGCGGGCGGTGAAGGCCCTGCAAACCTCCGATAAGAATAAAGTTGCGATTCCGGCTAACTGGCCGAACAACGAAATCCTTGGGGACAAGGTAATTGTGCCACCGCCTGCTTCCGAGGCCGCCATCGCTAAGCGGAGGGAAGAGGAGAAGGCTGGCGAGGTAGAGTGCAAAGACTGGTGGTTCTGCTATAAGAAGCTGTAGAAACAGCTGTAAGAATGAGGAGCTCCGGAGACAGCAACTGCTGGCTCCGGAGCTTTCTTGATGGCAAGCTTCCGGAGACGTCAGGTCAGGGCGGCACCCAACTCCCCAGCCAGCTTGTCCATGATCGTCTTAACTGGAAGGATATTCTTGATCTTGAAGACGTTCTTCCCCGCAAAGACCAGGCCGTTGACCGTATCCCCCGCCACTGACTTTTTCAGTACATCGAGGATGCAATACTTGGCGCTGCATCGCTTAAGGCACTGATCGCACTTCTTAACGCGGGCCTCGCCCCGGCGGATGAGCTCCGTCAGCTGATTGCGCAAGGCTCGCCCCGGCAGGCCAACAGGGCTTTCGATGAGGACAACGTCATCCTGATTCGCGGACAGGTACAGTTGCTTGAAATTCGGATGGGCTTCGCACTCTTCGCTCAGCACAAACCGGGTTGCCAGTTGAGCTCCGGAGGCGCCGAGCTTCATGGCCGCGGCTATGTCTTGGCCGTCCGTCAAACCACCGGCGGCGATAATGGGGATGTTCACCGCCGATGCTACTTCGGGCAGGATTTCGGCTAAGGGCCTGTCGGTTCCCAAGTGCCCGCCGGCCTCTTCACCTTCGACAACGACTGCAGCCGCCCCCAGCTTTTCAGCCAGCTTAGCTAGACGGCTCGATGAGACGATAGGGATGACGGGCACTCCATACTCCCTGCCCCAATCGAACATGTCGCGGGAAAAGCCGGCCCCGGAGACGATAAAGTCGACTTTTTCCTGCATGGCCCTCTTTACCAGTTCAGCAAACTGCTTCACCGCGAAAAGTACGTTGACGCCTATGTAGCCGATGCCTTCCGTCAGGGCGCGGGCCTTCCTGATTTCTTCAGTCAGCTCAGATAGGGTGAGTCCCGTTCCGGCGATGGTTCCTATGCCTCCGGCTTTTGCTACTGCAGCAGCCAGCTTGCCTGTTGAAACACGAACAGCCATCCCGCCTTGGATTATGGGTAGGCGGGGAGTCATATGGGCGATCTTGAGTTGTGGGAGCATGTGCCACCTCCTCCACAATAGTTGATTTATTATACCACTGATTTGGCGGGAGTGGTATCGTTAACTGCAGTGTCCAGGATACCCTTGGCCGGCTTTGTCGTCTATCACCAGACGAAATTAGGGGCAGTGAAAGGTGCCAAAGACAAGCCATCGGCCATCCGCTTTGTAAGGGCGTACCCCCCTAGGTTTTGAGCCAATGAAAACATATAATAGAAGGGGTTTGGAAAACGTGGTGATCATCAGTCAATAACCTACGATCTCGCTAGGCAACAAGTTCTAGCGGTTTCGTCCTGGCTGGGAATAACCGGTCACAGGTAGGGAGGAAGTCTCATGGACGTGGAGACAGTTTGGCATGAGCTAGGTGAACCGATTTTGCGATTTATCTGCCAGAGAGTGTCTAACCGCTGGGATGCGGAGGATATCCTGCAAGACGTTTTTTCAAAGTTTCTCGCCAACACCGGTAAACTGAGGGATGAATCCCAAGTCGAGTCTTGGTTTTACCGAGTTGCCCGAAACAGCATTGTCGATTACTACCGCAAGAAAAAGGACTTGCCATTGGATGCAAGCTACGTAGAAGGGGAGATCCCTTCGGTGGAGGAGCAGGAGAATCTGAATCATGAGATCGCGTGTTGCCTAAAGGAGATGCTTCCTGAGCTGCTGCCCAATTATAGGGAGCCCTTAGTCATGCATGATGTTTGGGGATATAAGCATCGGGAAATTGCGGAATGGTTAAATCTGACCGTGTCTGGGTCAAAAACCAGGGTGCAAAGGGCAAGAAAGCAGTTGAGAGCAGCCTTGGAGCGGTGCTGTGACTTTGAACTTGATTCCTATGGGAATACAGTGGACTACCAACCCAAGGGAGATCCGCAATGCTTGTGTTAGCCAAGTTTACTTGCCTTATTGTCTGGTGCATCCTTTTTCGTTCCTGGTCGTCTTAATCTGTGAAGTGGATGAGGTGTCATCTATCCAAGGCTGACCGAAGGGAGAAGAGATACAGTGGCAAAGGAAGACATCAAGGCAAGAATCAGAAGGGATTATGGCAGGATTGCTAGGAAAGAGCGGACCGGGTGTTGTTGCAACTGTGATTGTAGTACGGGATCAATAGATTTGCTTACAGTTGCGGAGAAGCTCGGGTATAGTGCGGAGGAGCTGGGTAATATCCCCAAAGCTGCAAATCTAGGTTTAGGCTGTGGCAATCCGCTGGCGCTGCTATCGTTAAAAGAAGGGCAGACGGTATTGGATCTTGGGAGTGGCGCTGGCTTTGATTGCTTTCTGGCGCGGGAAAAAGTCGGGGAAACGGGGCTGGTTATCGGAGTAGATATGACACCGGAAATGGTTGAGCTGGCGAGGCGTAATGCTGAGAGTAGAGGATATCACAATGTCCAGTTCTTGCTCGGTGAGATTGAGGATCTGCCCTTGGCGGACGAATCTGTGGACGTGGTCATTTCCAACTGCGTGGTCAACCTATCCCCGGATAAGGCCAGTGTGTTCAGAGAAGCTTACCGCGTCTTAAAACCTAGTGGAAAGCTGTGCGTCGCTGATGTTGTAGCCACCGCAGAGATTCCACCAGAGATTAAGGGGCGGCTAGATTTGATCTCCGGTTGCCTTGCTGGGGCGGCGAGAGTGGAGGAAATCGAAGCGATGTTGCTGGACGTTGGTTTTGTTGATGTTCGCATGGCTGCCATAGGCAATAGCGATGAAGTGATATCGGGATGGACCCTTGGGGAGCAGGCGACGTCTTTTCTAGCGTCCTATATTATCGAGGCGAGTAAGCCGTAGTCGTCTGAAGTCGAGCTGCCCGGCTCTTCTCGTGAGTGCCGAAAGGAGCAGCTTGCCGTTTAATGGTGGGACGGACAATCGTTGCCAGACCGTCTTGTGTAACCTGGTTATCATGCTGACCAAGACCGAGCAGAGAAGGCTGGAGTGGCTAGAAGGGATTAACAGGAGCCTAAGAGCTAACTACAGAGCTTTTTTTGAAAGTTGGGCTTCGTTAGGGCCTAGAGGGAATTGGGTCGAGGCAGCTTCTAATTATCCAGCTAGCTTCCATGGTCGTTGTTTGGCGAGATATTATCGGTTTTGAGGATGTTCTTGTGCCGCTGCAGCTGTTCCTGCCGAAACCGTTGGACCTCCGGTACGGAGAGTCTTGACCTTTCAAGTAGAAGGGGTACTGTCTCACCGACCACAGTACCCCTCTGTTCAAGGGTGATTCTATCATACGAACGTCAAGATCATGGCTTGGACGACCAATGCGACAATAACCACCGATGTGTCAATCACAACGCCGGCAACTGCCGGTTTAACTCCAACTCCAGCCACTTCATTGAAGCTGGTCTTCATGCCAATGGCCCCGAGCGCAGCTGCTAACAGAAATTTAGCTGACCTGGCAATGGTACCAACGGTGGTTTCAGGAAGAAGGCCCGTGCTTCTCACACCCACCATCATCAGGAAGCCGAGGATAAACCAGGGGAAGATCTTCGTCAATTTAACCGGAGTCCGTTCCTGCAGGCTATTGTTCTGCAACTCTTTCCTTGCATAGATCCACGAGAAAACTAGCGTTATTGGCACGATGAACAATGTGCGTGTCAGTTTTACGATTGTGGCTAAGGCTCCCGCGGGATCTGAGAAGGCATATCCGGCGGCGATTACGGATGAAGTATCGTTCACCGATGTTCCTACCCAAAGACCGTAGCCAATGTCGCCAAGACCTAGAAGCTTACCGATCCAGGGAAAGGCAATCACGGTCAAGAGGTCGAAAATGAAGGTTGCCGAGAGTGCATAGGCTATTTCCTTGTCCTGAGCCTTAATCACAGGTCCGACGGTGGCTACAGCCGTACCGCCGCAGATGGCGGTGCTTACCGATAATAAACTAGCGAGCTTCCAGTTTACGTTGAATACCTTGCGACAGATGTATCCTACGCCAAAGGCCGTTGAGAGTGTAAAGACCATTAGCAGCAGGGCGTATTTGCCTGCCTGCACTACTTGGACAAAGCTCAAGGAGATGCCGGTAAGTATGATGCCGGCCTGCAGTATCCTTTTTGAGGTCCAATTAACACCCTCTGTAAAGAGTCTGTGCTTCGAAACAGCTGGATTAAGCATCATTCCCAACAGCAACGAAATCAAGGCAACGCCGAGTAAATCAACTGGTAGTATGCTATTAATGACAACTGCCGTGACCGCAACTGCCAAACACAGTAGTATTCCAGGGAGAGCTTCTTCGTATCTTGCCATGACCATTACCTCCTCTACAAATTCCCTCCTGTACTGCCTTGATTCTACCATGGACGTGTTATAAACTGAAATTATCAGTTCTTATAAAACGATAAATCATGCTTATGGGTGGTGCTGCGCCTTGATCGATTTTAGACATAAGACATTCTTGGTGTTATGTGACATAGGCAACTATACAAGAACAGCTGAGCATCTCCATCTCACTCAGCCTGCGGTCACCCAGCATATTCAATACCTCGAGGAGAAATATGACTGCAAGTTGTTCCGGTACGAGAATAAGAGGCTAACTCTCACCCCTGAAGGGGAAGAGCTGCGGGAGCTGCTTACGCGGATCGCTGCCGATGCCAGTCACTTTGAACGCAACATGGAAAACAGAGAGGATGTCAGGGAGGACATCTTTTTTGGAGCTACGCTTTCAATCGGAGAATACCTGATGCCTCGAGTGATCATCCAGATACTGCAAGAAAACCCAAAGCTGAACATTCACATGGAAGTGGCCAACAGTCAAATCCTCTTGGAGAAGCTCCGGAAGGGCGAGCTTGATTTTGCCCTGATTGAAGGCGTGTTTGACAAGTCAAAATACCATTCGCTCCTATTTAGTCTAGAAAGGTTCATCCCCGTCTGTGCCCCAGACTCTCTGCTGGCTGGCCGGCCAGTGGATTTTAGTGATGTCTTCCAGTCTACTTTAGTTCTCAGGGAAAAGGGCTCGGGTACACGGGAAATCTTCGAGAACATACTGAGGCAGTACAACTACTCGCTGGATAGCTTCCAAAACATAATCGAGATCGGCAATATGGCTGCCATCAAGAAGCTAGTGGCCAGCAACATCGGTATCACTTTCTTTTATGAGATAGTGGCGGAGCAGGAAATAGAACGAGGAGAGCTGGCTGTGATCGATATTGCCGGTTTTGACATAACCAGGGAATTCAACTTTGTGTTCCTGAAGGATAGCGCTTATACAGACAAGTTTACCGAGTATTTTCGCATGATGAAGAAGGCGGCGTCGAGATTGACTTAGCTCACACAAGAGCGGTCCCCCGGTTGTTCATGATCGTCTTCATCTGGAACGTGCCATTCCTTCCAGTGTGAGGCATATGAGGAAGTGTGTGCTTGGACCTTGGAGGAGGCTGTAGCGCAGGTCCGCATTGACACCTCAACAGCGTTTATCCCTACGGTGAAGGCTCCACGGTCTCCGAGATTTCCCTGTTGGGTGATAAAGGAGGAAAATGGGGCGGTACAGAACTTTCACTGCACGGGACAGTCGGGAGGTGCTGAGGTCAAATGAGAATCCTAGTAGCTGATGACGAGATCGACATAAGGAATCTGGTTAAGATCGGCCTTGAGGAAAATGGCTACGACGTCTTGACAGCAGAAGACGGCCAGGAGGCCTGGGACATCCTATCGTCCCAAGAAGTGGGGCTGGCCATTCTTGATGTGATGATGCCGGTGCTAGACGGTTTTAGCCTCTTGCGGAAAATCAGGGAACACAGCACCATCCCCGTCATTTTCTTGACCGCACGGACGGACGACTTGGATAAGGTTTTGGGGCTTGGACTGGGAGCCGATGACTACCTCGCCAAACCCTTTTCTGTTAGGGAATTGGTTGCCCGGGTTGGTGCGCATCTGCGCCGAAGTCACGAATATCTGAATCCGAAGGAGCGAGTGGCTTCGACCACCATCACCTACGGCGATCTATCCATTGATAACGGAACATGCTGTGCCTTTAAGGGTGGTCGCCCTATCGAACTTGGGGCCAAGGAGTATAGGCTTCTCCTGCACTTCATGGAAAACCCTGAGAGGGTTTTCACCAAGAGGCAACTCTATCAGGCGGTGTGGGATGAGGAACTCTATTATGACGACAACACCGTAATGGTGCATATTAGCCGTCTCCGCAGCAAGATTGAGGACGACCCTCACCAACCCGAGTACCTCAAGACAATTCGCGGCATCGGATACAAGCTGCATTATACCGGTAACACACAATGAAGAAGAAGATCGCCAACCAGTTCTTTGCCCACTACCTTGTTGTGTTTACCTTTGTTATCCTCTCCACGGCGCTGGCTGTTGCCCTATTGTCCATAGGCAGTCGGATCGCATCCAATGCCTTTGCTATTAACCGATATCCAGCGAGCTCGATCATGCTGGACGATTATCGCCAAATCGATACATCGCCCATCGTGAAGAGCGGAGGCAGTGTGCAGGTGATCGATAAAGAGTATCGGGTGGTTCGCTCCGAAGGTCCTGACGCCATTCCTCGAAAACAACTGACTCCCGCTGAGTTTACCGACTTTTTGATGTGGAGCAAGCACAAAAACACGCCCTTCCACCACGATATTCTGTACAATCCAGCGGGGGAATTCTGGCTGATCGTCACTTTCCCCGCTTCCATACGAATTGACTTCGCCTTCACAATGAACCCTGCCACTGGAGAATTTGGTCTTGCCGCATTAATCTTTGGTACGGTGATGGTCGTCTATCTCCTGCTCCTCGTCGGTCTATCGATGGTTTATTCCAAGATCACTGCCGCGCAGATTACAGTTCCCCTCCGTAGACTCTGCGAAGGTACAAGGCTCTTGCGGGAGGGCGATTACTCGGTGCGGGTAGACTTGCGCTTGCAGAATGAGTTTGCGGAGCTCCAGAGCACTTTCAACGACATGGCCGATAGAATTGAGCGAGAGATGTCTCTGCGCAGAAAATCGGAGGAAGACAGGAAACGGCTCATTCTCGACATTTCCCACGACCTGAAGAATCCCATGTCTAGCATCCAGGGCTATGCTGAGCTGCTGTACCAAAGACCAGACCTGAGCGAAAAGGACCGGAACGAGTACCTTAAGATTATTCAGCAAAACAGTCAGCGAGCAAATCAGCTCCTCACCGAGCTATTTGAGCTTTCCGAAATGGACAGCCCCGAGTTTACTCTAAGAGCTCAGGAAGTGGATCTTAGCGAAACCCTGCGTCAGGCCTGCGGCGAGCTTGTGCCGCAGCTAGAGAGGGCGGGTTTTCGTTACGAATTCGACATTCCCGAAGAAAGCGTCCTATGTTTGTTGGACCTAAACCGCTTTAGCCGGATCATTCAGAACCTAGCCTCCAACGCCATGCGGTACAATCCTTTGGGAACAACAGTGAAAGTCAAACTGGAAGTCCAGAACGGTCAAGCGATCATTGACTTTGCCGACGACGGGGTCGGGATTCCTGCCCATCTCACTGAGGACATCTTCAAGGCTTTTGTTCGGGCAGACACTTCCCGAAGGTCGGAAACTGGCGGCAGCGGACTGGGGCTTTCTATTGCCAAGAGAATCGCCCAGGCCCATGGCGGTTATCTAACACTGCACACAGAGGGCGAACAAGGTTCTGTCTTTCGGATTGTGCTCCCCGTGATTTAAGATTGATTTAAGGTTGGATTCAGCTGTATGACAGGTTCCCTTGCTATGATGGCCGTGACAGCAAAGGACCTGGATTACAGCTATTTTTTTGTTGGAGTCAATTCAGAAAGAAGAAAGGGAGGTGATGCCTGATGACCTGTGAACCGACGCGACTTGAGATGTTTCTGACTAGGATCGTCTTTTTCTTGTGTGGCAAATCAGTCTATCAGGATTTCTCTGACCGTCTACCCCTCCAAGGCACGGAGAAGGTGTTGGACTTTGGCTGCGGCATGGGAACGGTTGCCTATTATGTGGCGAGAAGGCTTCCTCAAGGCCATCTAGTTTGCCTAGATATCTCCCAGAGACGGCTAAGCGCCTGCCGCAGAACCTTGCGAAGATTTCGCAACGTATCCTTCCTCTGCGTGGAAGCCTCCGAACTTCCCCGGGACAGCTTTGATGTCATCTATTGTCACTTTGTCTTACATGACATCCCCCCGGGCGATCTGGAAACAGTGATCCCGTGGCTGGCTGAATCGCTGAAACCCGGTGGAGTATTCGTGATTCGTGAGCCTCTGAATGAAGCAGAGGCTTTGAGAGGAATCAAACGCTTGACAGAGCACAGCGGACTGCTTCTCAAAACTAGCCGCATTACTCATGTGCCACTCATGGGCAACGCTGTAGAAAGCATTTTCGCGAAAAACACCGCAAGGGAGGTCTAAACATGTTCCAAGTAAGCATGTTTCTCACGTTGACTATACTGACCATCCTGGCCCTTATGGCGACCCTCGTTTTTGGGGTTCGCGTTGTCCTGGCTGGTGGAGTCTCCAAAGCAAATCCAAGTCTGGTAGTTAGCTTCAAGAAGCTGGTGTTATCCTGCCTTACGTTAACGTTCCTGGACCTGGGTCTGGTTTACCTTTCACAAATGACCGCGTCTACGCCGCCCATTGGTGCTGAGAACAGCATCGCGGAACTCGTGGAGCTTGACCTAAACGGCAGGAAGCAATGGATTAGCCTGAGGGGCCATGACAAAAACAAGCCTGTACTGCTTTTTCTCGCGGGAGGACCTGGAGGAACGCAGATGGCGGCAGTGCGCCATGAACTGGCAGCGCTGGAGAAGCACTTTGTCGTGGTGAACTGGGATCAACCTGGTTCGGGCAAATCCTACTATGCAGAAAAGACGGGGAACATCACCGTACAAACCTATATCGAGGATGGTCACGCCTTAACAGAGTATCTGAAAGAACGTTTTTCCCAAGAGAAGATCTACTTGATCGGTGAGTCCTGGGGCAGTGCTCTAGGGATCTTTTTGGTGAGCAGATACCCCGAGTCTTATCGCGCCATGATCGGTACAGGGCAGATGATTGACTTTGCCGAAACCGAGCGGCTCGATTACGCAATGGCACTGGAAATAGCCAGTAGGAAAGGTGATGATGCCCTCATCAAGAAGCTGAGGGCCAATGGGGTGCCGCCCTACTATGGCAAGGATGTCACCTGGAAAAGTGCCGCCTACCTGAACTATCTCAGTAGCTATATGGCGAGCCATCCCGGCATCCATAATCCTGGTTATGATACCTTGCGAGACATCGGCTCCCAGGAATATGGTTTACTTGACAAGACCAACTTTTTCCGAGGCCTGATAAACATATTCAACCATGTCTACCAGCAGCTCTATACCATCGACCTGAGAAGGGACTATGCGAAGCTGGATGTTCCCGTGTACTTCTTCCTGGGAAGGTACGACGTCAATGCACCGACGGTACTCGTTGAGGAATACGAGCGGATTCTGGACGCCCCCGAGAAGGGGATTGTCTGGTTCGAACACTCTGGTCACAGCCCATGGATTAACGAGCGGGACAAGTTTGTCAGGGAGGTCATTGCATGCTTTCTCGAAAACTAACCATCGGAGTTCTGCTTGTTAGTGTTCTGTTGCTTTCGGCCTGCGCGACGGGCAGTCGTATGGTGATCCTGGAGGACCCAAACGGGACGGGCTTCACCATGGACTTTACACGGTTTAGCGCCACTAACAAATGCACCCTATCCTTGGGCGAAGGCGATGTAGTCCAAGTGGAAGCTGTCCGCGACAGCGGCAAGATAGGGCTCAGAGTCAGCGGCATGAAAGGCAGCGAACCCTACGAGGGAAATGACCTGAAAACCCTGACCTTCACCATTCGGGTCTCCGAAACGGATGACTATGTCTTCTGGATCACCGGCCATGATGCTACCGGGAGAATCACTATCAAAAACTTGGGGCACTAGGTTGGAGAGCCTTGAGCTTCTGGCACCTAGGAACATGGGAAGGGGGGAGCCGAGCGGGAGTCCCAGCCCGCCAGTGTCAGCCTCAAGGGTGGTGGGTCAAGTCCTAAATGTGGCATGAATTCTATGGCTCGTTCTGTCAGACATGGAGGAGGCTGCAGCAGCAATGACCCATTGATCATGCAATTAAGAAAGAGTTGTATGCTTAGCAGCCCCATCTGGCCCGAGTCACCTATTTCGCCTTGGAGTTGGCCGGAGAATTCTTTTCGTGATCGAATCGTTCGTAGTCGTCTTATCCAAGACCCCGACCTAATCGAGGTTTAGATAGCAATGGTACCGAAGGAGGGACTCGAACCCTGACGGGGGGCCTACCCCACGCGAGTCTGAGTCGTTGGCTAACCCCGCTCTTATTAGGTTGCCGTCCGGAGGCTGTTGAAGATAGTGGGAGACTCTTATCGATAGTTGTCAGCGTCACTACGACATTGAGGATGGGGTCGGAGGTCATCAGCGAAGACAGATGTGGGGGCGTAAGCAATGGCTGCGGCAACCATCGAAGTGACTTCGGTCAATTCCACGCGATCTAGCAGGGAGAATGAAGAAGGATAGCGAAAAACTCGCTGCTAAGCCGCAGGGTCTTTAGATTGAGTTATCATAGCCATACCGGGGTTTAATGGGGAGGTCAGGAACACGAGTATGGGAAAACACCTGCCGGAAAAAATGAGTGACTTCTTTGCTGCTCGTGTTGACATCTATGATGAGCACATGCTCAACCATGTGGAGGGATGTAGAGAAGGATATATAAAGATGGCAAAGCTTGTTCCCGAAGGCACTAAGACCATTCTAGATTTGGGCTGCGGTACTGGGCTTGAACTTGATGAGCTATTCAAGAGACTTCCGGGTGTTTCTGTTGTGGGAATTGACTTGTCCCAGGAAATGCTGGATAAGCTCAGGAGAAAACATCCAAAGAGAAATCTAGAGCTAATCTGCGGGAATTACTTTGATGTTGACTTGGGCGAGGGTGTTTTCGATGTAGCCATCGCATTTCAAGCAATGCATCACTTTTCTCATTCTGAGAAGATTGGGCTGTATACCAAGATATATAAGGCGCTAAAAGAGAAGGGCGTCTACATTGAGTCTGATTATATGGTAACGGAGCAATCGGAGGAGGACCGGATGTTTGCCGAGAGTACTCGGCTCCGGCGAGAGATGAATATCCCTGATGGTGAGCTCTATCACATTGATACGCCCTGTACAGTTGCAAACCAAATTGCCAT
>ERZ773359.313-NODE-313-length-67856-cov-216.956358_pt1 | contig 67856 bp, 60 predicted proteins | sample MGYA00374955_ERZ773359 | MGnify/ENA primary metagenome ERZ773359 (study PRJEB29098, sample SAMN04486028) | biogas fermenter metagenome | study: EMG produced TPA metagenomics assembly of the Biogas fermentation microbial communities from Germany - Plant 4 DNA1... | reverse complement strand
TGATGATAACATTTACCACTCCTATGACGACCTGGATAAACCCCATTGACGGCACCACCGCGGCGACTGCCGTTGACGGCACTACCGGTGCAACCCCCCTTGCACTGATGAAAATGGAGGGCGTAACTACAGACTATATGAAACTTTTCCTTGGAAATGTTGGTGGTTGCTTAGGGGAAACTTCAGCAATTCTCATTATTTTGGGTGGTTTATATCTCATATATAAGGGATACGTGGATTGGCGAATACCTGCTAGCTACCTGGGATCAGTTGCAGTCTTATCAGTTGTACTAGGTCAAGATCCTATTTTCCACCTGCTATCAGGAGGACTAATGCTGGGAGCATTCTTCATGGCGACGGATATGGTGACAACACCCCTTAGCAGGCTTGGCAAAGTAATTTTCGGAATTGGTGCGGGCTTTTTCACGGTCATTATTAGATTTTACGGAGGCTACCCTGAAGGTGTATCTTTTTCAATACTACTTATGAATGCCTTTACCCCATTGATAAATAGATTTACTGTGCCCAAAATCTATGGGGAGGTGAAAGCCAGATGAACCAGTATGCCAGAATGATTATAGTGCTTGTTATTATATCTATGGCATCAGGAGCGGTCCTTGCCTTATCTTATGAAGCGACAAATCCTAAAATTCAAGAACAGGCAAGGCAAAAATTGGAGCAATCTGTGCTTGTAGTAATACCCGGGGCGACCCTAATGGAAGAAGTTCAAAAAGACGACATGACTTTTTATATAGGATTAGATGATGAGGGAAATAAAAAGGGAATTGCATTTAAAACGACAGGTTCGGGTTTTAACGGCCCAATTGAAATAATGGTAGGTTACGATCCCAAAGAAGGCACTTTGCTGGGAATAGAAATCCTGTCCATGACTGAAACCCCCGGCCTTGGGGCAAAGATACAGGAAGAGCCTTTTAAAGGCCAGTTCAAAGGAAAATCCGTAGAAGATGAATTCATAGCTAAACAAGATGTAGAGGCTATTTCTGGGGCGACGATATCTTCCACGGCTGTAGCCGATGCTATAAAAACTTCGCTTGCTAAAGTGGTTGAAATATATCCCGTGGGAGGCGATTTTTAATCATGCAGTTAATGAAGGATTTTGTCAATGGTTTATGGAATGAGAATCCAATTTTTAAAATGGTCATAGGCATATGTTCAGCACTAGCTGTCACAACTGCTGCAAGCAATGGCATAGCCATGGGCATGGCCTTGACCTTTGTATTGACATGTTCGAGCATACTAGTTTCAATTTTACGAAATGTAATTCCTTCAACGGTTAGAATACCCTGTTACATTATAGTAGTTGCTACTTTTACTACAGTTGTCGACCTTTTTATGAAAGCATATTTCCCGGCACTATATGAGGTCATGGGGATATTTATTCCACTAATTGTAGTAAACTGTATTGTGCTGGCCCGAGCAGAAGCCTTTGCCTCAAAGGTCAGTGTGGCAAGGGCCACAGCAGACGCCTTGGGCATGGGATTAGGCTACACATGGGCCATCACCTTAATTAGCATGATACGAGAGCTGATGGGAGAAGGCACCCTATTTGGATACCAGGTGATGGGAGAAAGCTTTACACCATGGGTTAGCGCAATTTTACCCCCCGGTGCTTTCATAGTGATGGGAATTCTTGTAGGGTTAATTAATATCATAAACAGAGAAATAGCAAAGCGTACTCAGAGCCATTGAAGGGGTGTGACAACAGTTGGCAAAAGAATTGTTTTTTATAATAATTGGTTCTGTGTTTGTGAATAACTTTGTGTTATCTAGGTTTCTGGGACAATGCCCCTTTCTAGGTGTTTCCAGTAAAACCGAAACAGCTATAGGTATGGGCATGGCCACAACCTTTGTTTTGACGATGACAGCAGTTGCAGCTTATTTCATACAAAATTACGTGCTTGCACCTTATGGCCTGGATGCATTTTTGCAGATAGTGTCATTTATCCTGGTCATTGCTTCGCTGGTTCAGCTGGTGGAGATGGTGATATTGAAAGTAAGCCCGACTCTATACAATGCATTTGGAATCTTCCTTCCTTTGATTACCACTAACTGTATTGTTATGGGAGCTGCCCTTTTGATACCCATGTATAATTACAATCTTATCAAGAGCATCGCACTGGGCTTGGGAGCAGGTTTAGGATTTACGTTGGCTTTGGCATTGATGTCGGGCATCCGAGAAGAAATGGAATTCCACGATGTACCTGAGGCTTTAAAGGGGCCAGCTATAGTATTTATTACGGCGGGGCTACTTTCCATGATATTTTTAGGATTTACGGGACTAGTTCCTTTAGGATAAGTACAGGAGGCGAAACAGATGGCAAACAGTATATTAACTTCCATACTTAGCATGGGGGGCCTGGGCCTGGCACTAGGTGGAGGCCTTGCCATTGCCTTTAAAAAGCTAGCCGTAGAAACTGACCCTAGGGAAGAAGCAGTAATTGGAGCGCTGCCCGGAGCCAACTGCGGTGCCTGCGGATATCCGGGCTGTTCAGGATTAGCCAAGGCAATTGTTGAAGGCAAAGCCCCCGTTAACGCATGCCCTGTCGGAGGTGCAAAAGTTGCGGCAGTGATTGCCGAAATCATGGGAGTTTCCGGGGTAGAAAGCAGCGAGAACAGATTGATTGCAAGGGTACTTTGTCAAGGCGGCACATCTAAAGCTAAATATAAATCTGAGTATCACGGTGTAACGACATGTAAAGCTGCATCTATGGTAAACGACGGACCAAAAGCTTGCTCATATGCATGTATAGGTTTTGGGGACTGCGTAAAGGTTTGTCCCGTTGATGCTATTACTATGGGAGAAGATGGGCTTCCTATTATAGATGAAGACAAATGCACAGGCTGCGGTCTTTGCGTAAAAGAGTGCCCAAAGATGGTCATAGCTTTGACTTCTAGCAAAAATGAAGTCCATGTGCGCTGCAGGGCAACAATGAAGGCAAAAGATACAAGAGCCGTGTGCAGCATCGGATGTATTGCTTGCAAAATGTGTGAAAAGGTATGCCCCTTTGACGCTATTCATGTTATAAACAATGTAGCTGTAATAGACCACGAGAAATGCCGTAACTGCATGCTGTGTGTAGAGAAATGCCCAACCAAAACAATTACTTCCGCATTCCCCACCCGCAAAAAGGCCGTTATCGTTGAAGAAAAATGTATCGGCTGTACTTTATGTGCAAAACATTGTCCGGTAAATGCTATTACCGGTGAGGTTAAGAAAGTGCATGTGGTCAATCAAGATTTGTGCATCGGTTGCAGCATTTGCGTTGAAAAATGCCGCAAAGACGCTATCGAAATGGTGCGAGAAACCCTGCAAAAAAACGTTCTATCTAAAGCACATGCTGCGTCAAATTAAATCTCATAAATCTTAATCAGGAAGATAGGTTTCAGGATAACATAAAAACCTTCGGTGAGTTTTTAACTCCACCGAAGGTTTTTTATATTGATGCCCTCCTTTATCTATCTTATACGTTGTAATATTATCTACTTTCTTGATGCTTCATTTTCAATCCGAACTAGCTTTTCTAGGATACAGAAGCATCTATAAAAGAAATCGCCGATTGTTAAAAGCATTTGAGATTATCAAAACACGTGTTTTTTATTCATGTATTCCCTGACCAGCATCAGCGTTTCACCGAAACGCTGAAAATGCACCACTTCTCGCTGCCTTAAAAATGAAAGTGTAGCGATTACACCGGGGTCATCGGTTAAACTTATGAGATGTTCATAGGTAGTCCTGGCTTTTTGCTCCGCGGCCATATTTTCGTAAAGGTCGGTTATGGGATCCCCCGTTGCCTGAATGTACGCCGCTGTCCATGGTACTCCAGCCGCATCGTGAGGGTAAAGGGCATTGTCGTGCTGTGTGAAATGGTCGCCTAAGCCTGCCCTCCTCATTTGTTCAGGCGTCGCCCCATCGGTCAATTTATATATCAATGTCCCAATTATCTCCCAGTGAGCCAGTTCTTCAGTTCCAATATCCGTCAAAGTAGCTTTCGCCTGTGGTATCGGCATGGTATAGCGCTGTGTTAAATATCTTACGGCTGCAGATAGCTCGCTATCAGGGCCACCATACTGTGCATATAAAAACTTGGCCATGCCCAAGTCAGTCCGCGATACATTAGCCGGATACTGCAACTTTTTCACGTAGTACCACATACAAGTTCCTCCTCAATACCTTATTTCCCATGGCCATGGATTGTTTATATATTGGTACGGAAACTCAGAAACGGAACCCAACGTCAGAGGTCCGTATTTTTTTTCGTACATGGCTCTAAGCTCCTGAGACCTTCTTGCGAAATTATTGTGGTCTTCCAAGGCCCTTCGGTCCATTGGGTGAGTATTTAAAAACAGGGCCAGTTCATATACTACAAAATCCACAGCCATGATTTCTTTCAACAGGTCCACCATATCTTTCGAATACACAACGATCACCTCTTTCAGCCTGTCACTCGGGTCTTTTTCTATAAGGTCTATAAAGCTCAGGGAATAGCGTCCCGTTCATCAATGCCGCCATAGGATCAAAAATTTGACCGTATCTTTGGAATGGAATATATGCTTCAGCCAGCCTAAGGTCAGAAAACAAGCTTTGTGTCTTGATGTCGTTTTCAGGATTTGACATAGCAACCCCTCCTAAAAGGTGATAAAGCATGATAAATCTATTGTTTTACTAGTATATTATGTCAGTAATAAATTTTCGGTGCTAAACTGTGGGAAATATGGTAAAATGTAAAGTGAATTCTTTATCAAGTTACCATGTTAAAACGTTAATACGTTATTAGCTTATAAAACATGCATCATTAGTCCTGTAAATCGGAATAATTAAATGGAGTGAAATTGTAGAATCATTAATTATATTATAGGAGGTTTATATAAGGAGGTTGCATTGTGGAGAGTAAGGAACTTGTTAATAACAAGCTGATAAGGGGGTTAGGATTAAAAGAGGCTATAACTATTACCGTTGGCACAGTAGTGGGCGTCGGCTTGTTTACCGTAGGAGCCAATGGAGTAGGCTATTTAGGGCCATCGATTATATTGGCAACACTTGCAGCTTTTATTTTTAGCATTTATCCGGCCCTCCTGTACGCAGAAATGGGCGCGATGCTGCCTTTTGCAGGAGGGACGTACAATTATGCGAAGTATGGGGTAGGAAAGGCCTGGGGATTTTTAGCCGGTTGGAATTTTGTCATTTCCCTGATATCCGTTGTAAGCGGTGAAGCTTTAGCTTTTAGCAATTATTTTAAATGGATGTTCGAAGGCCTTGGAATAACGATTCCGGTAGATGAAAGAGTTATTGCCAGCTTGATAATCATACTTTTTATCGTTATAAATTACAGGGGAATAGAAATCGCCGGCAAATGGCAGAATGCTTTCATGTTTTTCTTTTGGGGAGTATCGTTGATATGGTTCTTTATCATGATTCCGCACATAAACATACATAGCCACGCGCCCTTTGTCGGTTCGGTAAGTGCCGACTGGAGAGAGTTTATATTTGTCACATCCCTGGTATGGTGGTGCTTTGCCGGGTTCGAGACAGCCTGTGCAATGGGGGAAGAAATCCAGTATCCTCAAATAAATATACCCAGAGCAATGTTCTTAGCACCCTTTATAATCTTTGTAGTTAATGCAGTTTTCCAGTGGTTCTTATTGGGCATCGTCCCACCTTCTAATTTAGTGCTCATTCAAGAATCAGCAGCCCCTTATGCTGAAGCGATGAAAGTAGCCGGCATAGTTGGCATCCCCATGGTAATTTTGTGTGCAGGCATCGCGTTTGGTGGTGATTTTTCAACATTAAATGCTGGAGTAGCAGCTCCTGCTCGATACCTGTTTAGCATGTCTAGAGACGGAAGTTTGCCACCCGTGTTTTCCAAATTACATCCGAAATATAAAACTCCTTATATTGCAGTGCTGTTCCTGGGTGCCATCACACTATTGTTTGTTTCAACCGGTTCACTTATCTACATTGCTTCCTTGAGCCTATTTGCCGATTTATTTTACTACATTATCGGTTTCATGGGCTCAATAGGCCTTAGGGTTAAACAGCCTCAGTTACAAAGGCCATACAAAGCGCCGATGCTAAAAGTAGGAGCGACGATAAGTATCATAGTCTACATAATCATGACCACTCAACTGCCAAAGGATGCTGTGATTACCGGTGTCTTATGGTCTGTAGTCGGTTTAATCTTGTACCGTTTCTGGAGCAGGGCTCATAGTGACAATGATGTGCATTCAAGCGACGATGCTGTATTGAAACAGGAATTACCTGAACTTCCTACGGGCATGGAATTGGAAAGGTTAAATAGGGAATACTCATTATGGCAAAAAATAGTTGGATTCGCCTTTTTACTGTCAATTATGCTATATGTCATACCATACTTTTTTAACTAAAGCTAACTATTAGTATAAAATGGGTAAAGCACACCGTGTGCGAACACAAATGCTATTTTATTATTGGAGGAAAATACTCATGAAGATTATCAAGGATGCCAAAAAAGGTAAGATGCAAGAAGTGGATGTCAGGCAGAAAGTTTTTAACATATTGGAGGATGTTCGGAAAAATGGCGACCAAGCATTGATCGAGTATAATAAAAAGTTTGATGATTACACGGGGAATATGAGAATCACTGCCGACGACATAAAAAGAGCATATGACAGCCTGGATGAGCAGGTTATAAAAGACATCAGGTTTGCTGCGGAGAGAATAAGAAGATTTGCAGAAATACAAAAAGACTCAATGAGAGAAGTAAAAGAAGTAGTTTCACCGGGTGTGATCTTGGGTCATCGAATAATTCCGGTCCAATCCTGCGCCACTTACATTCCCGGAGGTCGTTACCCGCTGCCGTCTTCCGCCCTGATGTCTATTATACCGGCGAAAGTGGCCAATGTGCCCAGAATAGTTGCCTGTTCTCCACCGGACAGTGACGTGGGAAGCATCAATCCGGCTACGTTGGTTGCCATGGATATAGCCGGTGCCGATGAAATTTATTGCATGGGAGGCGCCCATGCTATTGGGGCTTTGGCCTATGGAACGGAAACAATAAAACCCGTTGATATGATAGTTGGCCCGGGAAATATATGGGTTACAGAAGCCAAGCGGCAGGTCTTTGGAACAGTGGGAATAGACTTTTTGGCTGGTCCCAGTGAAGTCCTGATTATCGCCGATGAAACTGCAGAACCGGATTTTATAGCATCTGACCTACTCGCTCAGTCGGAACATGACCCAAATGCCCGCGGCATACTTATAAGCTTATCTGAAGACCTGGCACATAGGGTCATATCAAGTCTAGAAAAACTGTTAGCCGACCTTGAGACTGAAGAGGTAGCGAGAAAATCCTGGCAAGACAATGGCCAGGTTATTGTAGTCGATTCGGTGGAAGATGCTGTAAAACTTGCCAATAAAATAGCTCCGGAGCATTTGGAACTTTGCATAAACAATCCAGAGGATGTTGTTGATTTATTGCTCAATTACGGTTCGCTTTTTATTGGCAACTATGCCGCTGAGGTTTTCGGTGATTATGTTTCAGGCACGAACCATATACTGCCCACCATGAAGGCAGCAAGGTATACAGGTGGAGTGTGGGTAGGGACCTTTTTGAAAGTTGTCAGTTTCCAAATGATAAGTAAAGAAGGGGCAAAAGAATTGATACCGGCAGCAAGCAGTTTAGCTAAAACAGAGGGCCTTTACGCACATAAGCTGGCAGCAGATATAAGGCTTTGGGATTAATTTCAGTATTGCAATGATAGGAACAAAATTGGAGAAGGGCTTCTATGAAACCTTCTCCAATTGTATTTTTTTTATGCGCTCTCATAATCGACTAGGTATATATCATCCTTAGCAATCTCTTTTTTGCCGTTGCTCAAAACGTTATACTTTCCACACCTTCTCCCATTCCCAGGCGGAAAAGTTGCAAAAAAAATGAAAGGAGATTTTTGAATTTTTAAAGAAATATAACACCGATTAATCTCAGCTTTTCTAAAACATAAAGTTATATGGATTAACAAGTCATTTTGCTATGGATTATTTCTTTGCAAAATGGCAGCTTATGTTTTATCCTTTACTTGTTTAGAAAAGGCCTTCTACACTTAAATAGCGTTCACCGGTATCGGGAAGCACGGCGACTACTAGCTTGCCCGGACCTAAATCTTTTGCCAGCTTTTGGGCGGCGTAAACTGCAGCTCCTGATGAAATACCGGCAAGAATTCCTTCTTTGGTTGCAAGCAGTCTTGCAAAATTGTACGCTTCTTCATTGGGAACGGTAATGATTTGGTCAATTAAATCAGTATCTAGAACCTTTGGGATAAAGCCGGCGCCGATTCCCTGGATTTTGTGGGGTGAGGGTTTTCCGCCTGAAAGTACTGGTGATGCTTCCGGTTCAACTGCGACGAATTTTACATGGGGAAGTTTTGCCTTTATGGTCCTTGCCACTCCCGTAAAGGTGCCTCCGGTCCCTATGCCGCTTACGAATGCATCCAATTTGCCGCCGGTTTGCTTTAGTATTTCCTGGGCGGTAGTCCTTTCATGTATGGCGGGATTTGCAGGATTGTCAAATTGTAGAGGCATAAAATAGCCCTGAGTTTTAGCAAGCTCCTCCGCTTTTTCTACTGCACCTTTCATCCCTTTTTCAGCTGGTGTCAGTACAAACTCCGCGCCGTAGGCCTTTAAAAGCTTTCTACGCTCGACGCTCATGGATTCAGGCATTACCAATATCAGTCGATATCCCTTGACTGCGCAAACCATAGCCAGGCCTATTCCCGTATTGCCGCTTGTAGGTTCAATAACCGTAGAGCCGGGTTTAAGGATCCCTCTATCTTCGGCGTCTTGTATCATGCTAAAGGCTATGCGGTCCTTTACGCTACCGCCGGGATTAAATGATTCAAGTTTTGCAGCAATTGTTGCTCCATTTTGAGGTGAGAGCCGATTTAGTTTTATCATGGGGGTCATTCCGATTAAATCTAAAATCGAATTGGAAATTTTACGGACAGAGTGGTTCACGGTGAAACCTCCTTTGTAGCTTTTGATTTTATAGTATATAGTACCTGGCTTATTTTTTCCATAAAAACTTTTTAAAAAATTGAATTTTTTTATGATAATTATAGGGTTACACATACAATGATAATAGAAGCGGGGGACGTGCCTTCATTTTTTTCTGCAAAAGCGGTCAATTTGTCTAAAAAAGTAAAAAAACACTAGCCAAGAGGGGAAAACTTTGATAGAATACATATCAAAAGAAAATGGCAGAGTAGGTAACTTGCGTTAAGTGCTAAGGGATGGGACGTTGCCCTTAGACGAAAAGCTTTTTAAAAGCTTGCGGTAAGTTATCGCGTTCGCTGCCACATCAGAGGAAGCCTTTTTCCATTGGTGTGGCAGATTCTGCCCATTAATAATGGAAGGAGGCTTGTTTTAATGAAAAAGTTTTCTACCAGAGAGCTGGTCAATTTGTCCTTGTTAATTGCTCTCAACATCGTCCTTACAAGAGTTGCCAGCATAAGAATAAACATCGGAGCAGTTGAGGGCGTGAGAATCGGTTTTGGAAGCTTTCCCATAATTTTAGCAGGCCTTATTTTTGGACCTGCAGGTGGGGGAATTGTAGGAGCAATAGGCGACATAATCGGGTATTATATAAATCCGGCGGGAGCCTATTTCCCTCCATTAACTTTATCGGCTGCCTTAACCGGCGTAATACCACCTCTAGTTTTAAAGATGACAAAACGTCCGAATTGGAGTTTGTGGGAGCTTATTGTTGCTATAGGTATCGGCCAATTCATCACTTCTATCCTTTTAACACCGTATTTGTTGCAGCTGGCCTTTAATATACCATTTTTCGCTACATTGCCCGCGAGAATAATATCACAAGCTATTAACGTGCCAATATATGCAGTTTTGGCCCAAAGAATCAAAAAGAAAGCAGATATAATATTTAATTAAGACCGTAGTTGGAGCCCCGGATAGGGGCTCTTTTCAATGATGCATCCTGTATGTGCAAAATCACTATCCTTCAACTTGAGTTGGATGGCGGTTCAACGGGAAGCACAGCCATACCATTTTATACGAGGCTGATGTCATGGGAAATTCGCGTGATGCCTTTATTTACCGCAAGATATATACTATACTATATATATAATGTGTAGTTTACATATGAGTATAAGAGCGGGAGGTCATCATGAAAGAGGAAAAACTAAAACTCAGGCGAAAGATTTATAGGTTGGTTGCAGAACATTCCCGGACCTTGGACAATTTGGATGATGTGTATGAAGCGGTACTCGACAGTGTAAGCGAAGATATAAGCAGGGAAGAAGCCGAGTTTAGGGTAAGGGCAGCCTTAGGGTCTTTTGAGAAGGGGAAGATTCCGGAAGAAGTAGATTTCCCCTTTATTTCCGTAATTGAAAAAGCATGTAAAGGATATGGCGATGATTGTACGTGTGTGGATGCCTGCGAGACTGAAGCACTTTCCAAAAGCGATGAAGACGGAAGGCCGGTTATAGAAATTGACAAGTGCCTTTCCTGCGGCCTATGCATAGTAGCCTGTCCCGAGGGAGCCATTACTGACAAGGCAGAAATTGCCCAGACCATAAATTTAATTAAAAAGCACAAGAGGGTATATGCCATTTTGGCACCGGCATTTTCCGGCCAATTTGGCCCCGATGTAAGTGAGGAACAGATAAAATCCGCCCTTTTGATGCTTGGCTTTTATGATGTGGTAGAGGTTGCCCTGGGAGCTGATATGATAACAGTGAAGGAAGCCAATGAGTTTTTAAAGCGCATGCAGAGAGGCGATGAGTTTATGATTACCTCCTGTTGTTGCCCACCATTTGTCCGCCTGGCAAAAGGCTTCAGGCCGAAGATAGCCGGCATGGTTTCGGATTCGGTATCTCCCATGATAGCTGTTGCGAGGTTCATTAAGGCCGAAGATGACAACGCCAAAGTGGTCTTTATAGGGCCTTGCATAGCTAAAAAGACGGAGGCAAAACTTCCCGAATTAAAGGATGCTGTCGATTGCGTACTGACCTTTGAAGAGTTGGAGGCAATCTTTGAGGCTTACAAGCTGGAACCCGGCAAAATCGATGTAGAAATGCCGTTAAATGATGCCTCCCACGATGGCAGAATATATGCCCATACCGGAGGTGTGTCAAAAGCGATTGCCGCCAGCATCAAGAGTTTAAATCCGGGTCTTGATGTGAAAATACGCCATGGCAATGGCATAAAGGAGTGCAGGCAGATTCTCGATGCAATAGAGGATGGGAGATTGGAGGCCAACTTTGTTGAAGGAATGGCCTGTATCGGTGGCTGCGTAGGAGGACCGGGAAAACTGGTGAACCATGAAGTTGGTGCAGCAGCAGTTGATGAATTTGCAAAAAAGAGCAAGGTAAAGGAAGCCATATCAAATGAAGCAGCTAATATTCTTGTTGAGAAGTACAAAGAAAAGGTCGAGCTTGATTCTCCAAAAATGTAAAGGGAGGTATGGGGGTTGAAGCCAAAGGTACTTGTGACAAGAAATATTCCTCGTGATGGCCTGAAAGAGCTTTTTGAAAAATGCCAGGTGGATTACCACGATTCTAACGAGCTCTTGTCTACTGAAGAGTTGTTTGAGAGAGTTAAAGAGATTGACGGCCTTTTGTGTGTAGGCATCAGAACAGATGATGAGCTGATGAATCACGCTCCAAGGCTGAAGGTGATTAGCAATTACGGAGTGGGATATGACAATATAGATGTGGAAGCTGCCACACGACGCAAAATTATAGTTACGAATACACCGGATGTGGTCACCGAAGCGACTGCGGAATTGACCTTTTCCCTTATTTTAGCGGTGACTCGCCGGATAGCCGAAGCAGACCGCATTTTGAGAAGCAAGGTGCCTTTTCGATGGGGGCCAATGCAGTTGGTCGGCTTTGAACTGGTGGGCAAGACCTTGGGAATCATCGGTTTTGGCCGCATAGGTCAGGCTGTTGCACGCAGGGCTAAGGCTTTCGGCATGAATGTAATATACTATCAGAGGACACCGCGGGACAAAAGTGTTGACTCATCCGAAAGCTGTTATTACAGACCCTTGGAGGCATTGCTTAAGGAGTCGGATATAGTTAGCATTCATGTGCCCCTGACGAAAGACACTCATCACCTGATTGGAGAAGAACAGTTCTCCATGATGAAAAAAGGCAGTTATATAATAAATACTGCCAGGGGTCCCGTCGTAGATGAAGAAGCCTTAGTAAAAGCCCTAAAGAGCGGCATTTTGGCAGGGGCGGGTTTAGACGTATTTGAAAAGGAACCCCACATACATCCGGAACTTTTAGAACTTGACAATACCGTGTTGACTCCGCATATCGGGACCAGCACCATAGATACCAGGATTGCCATGGCTAAAATGACAGCTGAAAATCTCATAGCAGTCCTTGAAGGAAAGCGACCAGCAAATGTAGTAAATCCTGAAGTTTATAGTTTGACAGAAAACTAAAGAAGGAGAACTAGCATGGGCTTACTTATCAAAGCTTTTATTATGGGAGTAGTGGAGGGTCTCACCGAATTTTTACCCGTATCCTCTACGGGCCACATGATTATCGTTGGTGATTTCATAGATTTTAAAGGCGAAAGTTTCCACACCATGTTTGAAATCGTCATACAGCTGGGTGCAATCTTAGCCGTCATTTTCTACTACAGGGACAAAATAATAGATTCTTTACGACACTTGCGGCCAGGTGAAAGAGGCTTTGAATTGTGGTTTAAAATATTCATTGCGTTTTTGCCATCAGCGGTAATAGGCTTATTGCTTGACGACCTTATAGAAGAATATCTTTTTTCCTCCTTTACCGTGGCAATTGCTCTAATTGTAGGAGGATTTTTAATGATATTTGCCGAGAATTTATTCGGCCGCTGGGGCATGGATGATATGGATAAGACCGATATCAGGCAGGCATTAACAATAGGTGTCGGTCAGTGTCTTGCTTTGATACCGGGAATGTCAAGGTCCGCATCTACCATTATGGGAGGTATGGTAGCAGGGCTTTCTACAAAAGCTGCAGCGGAGTTTTCATTTTTCCTTGCCATCCCTACCATGATTGCGGCAAGCTCATACTCACTCATTAAAGGTTTTTCCGGCATGACTCCTATCCAATGGCAGGCCCTGGGAATTGGATTTGTAGTTTCTTTTTTTGTTGCGCTGCTGGCAGTAGACAGGTTTTTGTCATTTTTAAAAAATCACTCTCTTAAATTCTTTGCCTACTATCGAATATTAATTGGGATAGCTATGGTTGTGCTGATTACCTCGGGTGTGCTATAAAATTTCAGCAGCTTCAGCAAATCTTGACAAAGGCCTGTGTCATAGGTAGAATAGTAAAAAAGAATGCGGTGAAGGGGAGGAGTAAAAGCGAGCTCCTTTAAAAAGAGAGGAAGGTCCCGGCTGAAAGCCTTCCAGGAGTAGCTTTGAATGTCGCCCCGGAGCAGCTCCGGTGAACTTAAGTAGTCGGAGACGGCATGCCCGTTAAAGCTAAAGTGCTCTGTATGGAGAATTAAGGTGGTACCGCGGAAGAAAGTCTTTCGTCCTTTAGTGGATGAAAGACTTTTTTAGATTCATAACGGAAAATAAAAATATTAAGCTTTTAAGTATAGGAGTGGATTAAATGGAAAAAAATTTGCCATCTGTTTACGATCCAAAACATGTTGAGGACAAGTGGTATGAATACTGGGAAAAGGAGAATCTTTTTTACGCTGATAGGGATCCTGACAAGAAGCCCTTTACCATAGTTATCCCCCCGCCAAATGTAACAGGCCAGCTCCACATGGGCCATGCCCTGAACAACACCTTGCAGGATATCTTGATACGGACCAAGCGCATGCAGGGTTATAGTACCTTGTGGCTTCCTGGAACCGACCATGCCGGGATTGCTACCGAAGCCAGAGTAAAGGAGCAGTTGGCCGAAGAAGGCTTGTCCAAATTCGATCTGGGCAGGGACAAGTTTTTAGATAGGGTTTGGCAGTGGAAGGAAAAATACGGGGGAACCATTATTAATCAATTAAAAAAATTAGGCTCTTCCTGTGACTGGTCGAGAACTAGGTTTACCATGGATGAAGGATTGAGTAGGGCGGTAAGAGAGGTATTTGTCCTGCTGTACGAAAAAGGCCTCATATATCGGGACAACTACATTGTAAATTGGTGTCCAATGTGTAAAACCACCCTTTCCGATATAGAAGTGGAACATGAAGAACAAATGGACAAGTTGTACTATGTAAAATATCCCTACAAGGACGGAACCGGCCATTTGACGGTGGCAACAACAAGGCCAGAGACTATCCTGGGAGATACGGCGGTAGCCGTAAATCCTGAAGATGAGCGCTTCAAAGATGTGATAGGCAAGACCCTAATCCTGCCAATAGTGGGCAAGGAAATTCCCGTCATTGCGGATTCTTATGTAGATATGGAATTTGGCACCGGTGCTGTAAAAGTTACACCCGGTCACGATCCGAACGATTTTGAGATGGGCCTAAGGCATGATCTGCCGGTAATTACGGTTATAGGTGAAGATGGATTTATGAATGATAAGGCAGGAAAATACGAAGGTATGGATAGGTTTGAGTGCAGGAATGCCTTGGTGGAAGACCTTAGGAGTGAAGGCCTGCTGGAGAAGATTGAGGATTTAGGCCACAGCGTCGGCCACTGCTATCGCTGCGATACCGTTGTGGAACCCATGGTTTCAAAACAGTGGTTTGTCAAGATGAAACCCCTTGCAAAGCCTGCCATTGACGTGGTGAAAGAGGGGAAGGTAAAGTTTGTCCCTGAAAGGTTTGCAAAAATTTACTTAAACTGGCTTGAAAATATCCGGGATTGGTGCATATCCAGGCAGCTTTGGTGGGGCCACAGGATTCCCGCCTGGTATTGCCAGGAATGCGGAGCAACTACCGTGTCTCGTGAAGATATAACGGAGTGTTCCCGGTGCGGCAGCAGCAATATCGAGCGTGATCCGGATGTGCTGGATACCTGGTTCAGTTCGGCCCTATGGCCATTTTCCACTCTGGGCTGGCCGGAAAAAACGCCGGATCTGGAGTATTTTTACCCCACGTCAGTGCTGGTTACTGCCTACGACATAATTTTCTTCTGGGTTGCCAGGATGATCTTTTCAGGCATGGAGTTCATGAAAGAGCCGCCCTTTGAATATGTTGTCATCACGGGCCTTGTGCGCGATGCCCTGGGGCGCAAGATGAGCAAGTCCCTTGGCAACGGTATCGACCCCTTGGAGGTTATAGACAAGTACGGGGCAGACACTTTGCGGTTTACCTTGAGCACCGGCAATGCCCCCGGCAACGATATGAGATTCTACTGGGAGAAGGTCGAAGCCAGCCGCAATTTTGCAAACAAGATATGGAACGCTTCCCGCTTTGTGATGATGAATTTGGAGGGCTTTGAGCCTGATAAAATCGATATAGAGAAGCTGACTTTAAAGGACCGCTGGATACTAAAGCGCATCAATGACGTAACCCACGAAGTTACTGATTCCCTGGAGAAATTTGAGATCGGCATCGCTGCCCAGAAAATCTACGACTTTTTCTGGAGCGAATTCTGCGATTGGTATATAGAGATGGCCAAGATAGACCTATACGGTGATTCTGAAGAGGGTAAGAAGCGGACACAAAAGGTGTTGTGGACGGTCCTTGAGCAAGCGTTAAAACTGCTACATCCCTTTATGCCCTTTATCACCGAGGAAATATGGCAGCACATCCCTCATGAAGGCAAAAGCATCATGGTATCTCCCTGGCCACGATTTAAAGAGGAATGGAACTTCGACGATACAGAGCAAATGGAACTCATAATGGATGCGGTGCGGGGTATCAGGAATATCCGTGCGGAAATAAATGTTCCTCCCGGAAAGAAAGCATTTGCCGTTGCAAGGGTCAGCAGCCCGGAAGTAATGGGCATACTAAGGGACAATCTTGATATTATTTACAGCTTGGCAAAAGTCTCCGAAATGGAGCTAATTGACGAAAGCTCAGCTATACCGGAAAAAGCAATTTCCTGCGTAATCAAGGGCGCCGAAATCTTTATACCCATGGAAGGCTTGGTGGATTTGGATAAGGAAATAGCCAGACTCAGGAAGGAAAGAGCCACATTAGAAAAAGAGCTTGAAAGGGTAAATAAGAAACTGAACAATCAAGGATTCTTAGAAAAGGCACCCAAAGAAGTAGTGGAGAAGGAAGAACAGAAACAAAGGGACTACGTTGAGATGTTGAAAAAGGTTGAAGAACGTCTAAAGATGATGACCGATATAGCCAATTAAACAAGTTAAATACGCATAAAGGAAATGTTTTTCGGATGAAGGTGGCGGCAAAACCAGGTTGAGTAAGGGCTTTCCTTTGGGGAGAATTGCCGTCATCTTTATCTATTCTGTCATAAATATTCTATAGAAGGGAAAGAACATATGATAAGCTACGAGGAAGCCTTAGATTTTATCCACGGTCTTAATAGATTCGGCACAAAGCTGGGCCTTCACAATATCACAAAACTTCTAGAGCTCTTAGGCAATCCACACGAGAATATAAAAATAATTCATGTGGCCGGCACCAACGGCAAAGGCTCAACCTGTGCCATGATCGCTTCAATTCTTCGGTCTGCAGGTTTTAAAGTTGGCCTTTATATATCCCCGTACCTGGAAGTTTTCAATGAGCGTATGCAGGTCAACGGAGAAAATATCAGCAATGAGGATTTGGCAAGGCTAACCGAAAAGGTCCGTGAAAAGGTGTTTTACATGAGGGAAAATGGTCTGGGCTCACCGACGGAATTTGAAGTTGTGACGGCTATCGGCTTTTCCTATTTTAAAGAACAGGCGGTGGATTTCCTCGTCCTTGAAGTGGGGATGGGGGGCAGGCTTGATGCCACAAATGTGGTGACACCCCTGGTAAGTGTCATAACGCCGATAAGCATGGACCATCAGCAGTACCTGGGCAGCACCCTTCGCGATATTTCCCGGGAAAAATGCGGCATTATCAAGCAGGGGGTTCCTGTGGTGACAGCTCCTCAGGAAGATGAAGCTATGGCTGTCATTGAAGATACCTGCAGGGAAAGAAACTGTTCACTTACAAAGGTGATAAATAGCAGTGTAAGCAGATCACCTGATACCATAAGCTACCGGTTCGTAAATGGCGGCATAAAGGGCATGACCTTTGATTTGTATACTCCGAAAACTGATTATCCGGGCCTTCAAATAGGCCTCATGGGAAGGCATCAGTTGGACAATGCTGCAACTGCAGTTGCTGCCGTGGAACCGCTGGGTAACTCGGGTGTAAATTTATCAAGGGAAGCTATATACAAGGGCTTAAAAGGGGCCAGATGGCCAGGCAGACTGGAAATAATGAAGGAAAAGCCAACTGTTTTAATAGATGGTGCCCATAACATTGCCGGCATAAAGACTCTCAAAGCTGTCCTTGAAGAGTATTTCTATGACAGGAAGAAAATCTTGGTTGTAGGTATTTTAGAAGACAAGGACTATACAGAAATGCTGGAGGAACTGATACCTGTAGCAGACACTGTGATTTGCACGGCACCGGACAATCCTAGGGCATTATCTGCTGCAAGGCTCGCCGAAGCCGTATCAAATATCTTTCAAAAATCTCAAATCAAGGTTTATGCCCAAGAGAAGATAGAAGATGCCCTTAAGCTAGCTTCTTCTCTGGCCGCTGACGAGGATATGGTTGTCTTTGCCGGCTCGCTGTATATGATTGGCCACGTAAGAACCTTGCTAAATAAACAACATTAATAGCACGCTGAATATCATTTTTTGGCACACAGAGGTGTTTAACTGTGTGCTTTTCACGTCCAATTCTTGTATATAAATTGGCAATCTTGCTGAACTGTCAAAAACATAGTATAGTTTTAGAAAGGATTATAACTACGCACATAGCAGGAGAGAATGTAAATGGACAGTAAAATCAATTATCGGCTATTTTTGGCGGGAGCTTGTGTTTCAACTATATTCGGCTTTACCTTTTTGTTTACCAAAGAGGCTCTTGATGTTTTGGAGCCCTTTCACTTACTGGGCTTTCGCTTTGCTCTGGCAGCCCTGATTTTTCTAATTATGCAACTTTGCGGCATTGTTAAAATAAACCTAAAAGGCAAGGACCTGGGCAAGTTAGCTGTCCTGACATTAATGGAACCCGTGATATACTTTGTATGTGAAACCATCGGAGTCAGCATGACTACGTCGTCTGAGGCCGCCATCGTAGTTTCGCTGGTTCCGGTTATTACTACTATATTTGCAGCTATATACCTGAAGGAAAAACCTACGGGTCTGCAAGCAGGTTTTATATTTCTGTCGGTATCAGGGGTTATTCTCATGACGGTTATGAAAGGCAGTATTCAAGTAGCCGGAAATATACTAGGGACCTTCATACTGATGGGCTCTGCCATATCTGCAGGGATATATAATGTGTTATCGAGGAAACTATCACCTGAATTTTTTCCTGTTGAAATCACTTATTCCATGACCATAGTGGGGGCGATAGTTTTTAACGGTATATCGGTGGCGCAGCACCTAATAAGAGGAGATTTAAGGAGTTATTTTTATCCCCTGATAAATGTCAAAGTCTTGACTTCCATAGTTTTTCTTGGGGCCTTTGCTTCCATCATTGCGTTTTTTATGCTCAATTATTTACTATCTGAAATGGAAGCTTCCAGAGTTTCGGTGATTTCTAACGTGGCAACCGTGATATCCGTAATTGCCGGTTCGGTCTTTAGAAATGAACCCATATATTGGTTTAATATAGTTGGCGGTATCATGATCCTTGCCGGTGTTTGGGGGACAAATCACTACGGCCGAAAGGATGATTTGGCCGAAGCCCATAAAACAAACTACACATCAAAAACATCAAGAAAATCGGAGGCAGAAGCTTGAAGCTGCTGATATCCTCCTTGGCAATTCCGGTGCAAAAACCACTTTTAACCTTGCCGGAAATAATTTTGCAACATATAAAAAAATAATTGGCATGAAAAATGAGCAAACTAAAAAATGACTAAACAATATAATACTAACAGAAAGGCAGGGAGATTTTTGTGGCAGCGGCATTTGATATTCGAAACATAGTTTTGCAAAATCTTGCAGGAAGCACCCGGGAAGAAGTGGAGGGTTATATTCAGGAGACCATTGATACCCGGGAAGAAGAAGCACTGCCGGGCATGGGAATTTTATTTGAAGTTGTCTGGAGCAAGTCAGATACAAGTGAAAGAGAAAATATGATGAATAAAATAATGCAGGGCATTCCTGCTACTAAGATGTAAACTAGAAAATCGGGGATTTCCCCGATTTTTTTATACAGTTGAAAAACGGTCCAGTTTTAGATAAGGTATAGTTGAGAATGAAAAATTTTTGGAGGTTGAGAATGAAGGAAAGATTAAGAGAGCTATCTAAGAACCGCTATGTTTTTTCCTCTGACGAAAGTCAAGTGGAGATTCACGTGTATTTAAGCCGAAGTCTATTTGAGGAATTCACCGAAGATGAGTCAATATATCAGCTTTACAATGCTTCTTTACTGCCGGGTGTTGTGAGCCCCGTCATCGGCATGCCCGATATTCACACCGGATACGGCCTACCTATTGGCGGTGTTATGGCTACGGATTACGAGAAGGGCGTTGTATCGGCAGGGGCGGTGGGCATGGACATAAATTGCGGCGTCAGGCTATTGACTACCCGCATGCTTGCTAAAGAGTTGAACAAGGACCTTCTTGTCAGGATCCTGCAGGCAGTTTCTAAAAGGGTTCCCCTGGGTGTGGGCAAATCCAGCCAGCTAAAGGAACTGAGGAAGCCGAAAATTGAAGCTATAGCTCATGATGGAACCGAGTACTACGTGAAGAAAGGTTTCGGCAGGAGAGAAGATTTAGATAGGATAGAAGACAGCGGATGCATTCCTGGGGCCAGTGCTGCCGCTATTCCAAAATCCGCAATGGAGCGGTTAGATCAGCTTGGGACCATAGGCGGGGGTAACCACTTTATCGAAATAGGTAAGATAAGCAAAGTCTTTGATGAAGACCTAGCTTCAAAATTCGGCTTGTACAAAAACCACATTTACATAATGATTCACACGGGTAGTCGGGGCTTCGGCCATCAAATCTGCACCGACTACTCAAGAATCATGTGGAACAACTCCGACAAAAACAAAACCCGTGCCCCTCAAAAGGGCCTAGCATGTGCTCCGATTTTTTCCGAAGACGGTCAGAATTATCTCCAAGCTATGGCCTGTGCTGCCAACTATGCCTTTGCCAACCGGCAAATAATAACCCATTTTGTCCGGGAAGCTTTCGTGGAAGTCCTCAAAGAATCCGAGTCCAAGTTGGGCCTTGATTTGTTATATGACGTGGCCCACAACATAGCGAAAAAGGAAAAGTACGGCGGCAGATGGCTTTTAGTCCACAGAAAGGGAGCCACCAGGGCTTTGCCCGCAAAACATGAGGATAATCCTTCCTGCTACAAGGATACAGGCCATCCGGCTATCATTCCCGGGAGCATGGGTACTGGCTCCTACGTCGTTATAGGAACCGACCGGATTAGGGAAACTTTTTGTTCAGTAAATCACGGCGCCGGCCGAGTAATGTCTAGAAAGCGGGCCAAGACCGAGTTTACCAAAGCGGATTTAATAGAGCAAATGGGACATGTAGTGACCATTGCCAGAAGCATGAAATCCCTGTTGGATGAAGCCCCACTTGCATACAAAGATATAGATGAAGTCATCTTCACCCTGGTAGAAGCTGGCTTTACCAAGCCCGTGGTAAAACTCTCACCCATGGGAGTCCTTAAAGGTGAGGGAAGCGAAGGCTGACAGTTACGGGACCAATCTTTCCAATGCACCGTAAGTTTCCTGTCCGACGATGCCGTCCACTACCAGGTCATTGTCCTTTTGAAACTTGCGAACAGCTCTTTCAGTTAGGGGGCCGAAGATACCGTCAATTGGCCCCACATCATAACCCAGGCTTTCAAGTTTTGACTGGAGTTCCCTCACGTCCTCACCCTGCAAACCCCGATAGAGTATCCTGGAACCAAATTCTTGACGCGATAGCACTATTATCCCTCCCGATAAATCTTCACTTATATCATATTTTGATGTCGATGAAAGTGTTATTAATAAATGTACCTCGTTTGTAACGATGTACCGACCTTTTTATATATTTGCGATTTTGCCTTGCAGATGATATCTTTTGAAGATATAATCTTAATAATAAAAATTTTAACTTTTACAGGAGGAGATTTTTGTTGGACTATGGAAAATTCGTAGCCAAAAGAGCGAAAGACATCGAGATTTCAACAATACGCTATTTTTTCAGTATGGTCAAGGAAGTGGAAGGGGCAATTTCCCTGTGCATTGGCGAACCGGATTTTGTAACACCATCTCATATAAATCAGGCGGCCGTTCAATCCCTTGATGATGGGCGTACCTTTTATACAGCAAATGCCGGCCACTTTAGGCTTCGGCAGGAAATATCCAATTACTTAAATCGCCGCTATCAATTGGAATACAAACCCGAATCGGAAATTATCGTCACAGTAGGTGCAAGCCAGGCCATCGATGTAGTCATAAGGACCCTGATAGAACCGGGAGACGAGGTTTTAATTCCGCAGCCTTCCTTTGTTGCCTACGGGCCATGCACCATTTTGGCAGGAGGTACCCCTGTCTACGTGCCTACATATTTGGAAGACAATTTCGTCTTAAAAGCCGATATTCTTGAAAAATATATCAGTCCCCGGTCAAAGTTATTAATCCTGCCCTATCCCAACAATCCCACCGGAGCTGTGATGACGGAAAATGAACTGAAAGAAATAGCGAGTGTAGTAAAAAAATACGACTTATTGGTAGTAGCAGATGAGATATACTCGGAGCTGACATACGGCATCGAGCACACTGCCTTTGCCGGGATTGAAGGGATGTGGGAGCGTACCGTTACCATAAATGGATTTTCTAAATCTTATGCCATGACCGGCTGGAGACTAGGCTATGTGGCTGCACCGGAAGGATTGGCCCAGGAGATACTCAAGGTGCATCAGTACAATGTGGCATGTGCTGCAACTATCAGCCAGTATGCAGGGATAGAAGCCATGAAAAACGGCGATGAAGACATTGCGGCTATGCGTGCTCGGTATGACGAAAGGCGGAAATACTTATTAACGAGCTTAAGGGAAATGGGCCTTGATTGTTTCGAACCAAGGGGCGCTTTTTATACATTTCCATCAATTAAGGAAACCGGCCTAAGCTCGGAGGAATTTGCAAAAAGGATTTTATGGGAGGGTAAGGTTGCCGTTGTTCCCGGCAGCGCCTTTGGAGAAACCGGTGAAGGTTTTGTGAGATTATCATATGCCACTTCAATGGAAAACCTGGAAGAAGCTGTGAGAAGGATGAAAGGTTTTATGAAAACTTTATAGGGCAGAAAGTACGAAAGTTGTGAAATATAAGCAAAAGAGCCCAGAAAATCCGCACACTTTATATAAAATGCTTGAAATGTTTGTGAGACTATTCCTGATTTATATCCTTTATAATAATACCAGAGTTGCCCTATTACAATTGCCAGCAGTATTACAGGAATATATGTTTTGAAGGCAATTGGCAAAGAGGATTACACCACAAATTTCATAAGCTAAGTTTTGGCAATATTAATGGATATAAAGAAACTAAAAAAAGTCTTTTTCAAATGAAAAAATCCGACTTGAGGCAGTTCAGAAAAAATAGACAAAGTTAGAAAAGTCTGCTATAATGGAAAAAAATAAAAAAATAATAGTTTCTACCAGCTTAATCCAATTTTTGGAGCGGAGGACCCGATTTTTGGGGCGAATCCTTAATTTTAAGGAGGGATACTCTTTCATCCTAGCCCGTCAGCTAACTTCGCAAGCTTGAAAGAGGGGTAAGACGGTAAATAAAGTTAAAGATATTCCTCTTTAACTTTATTTTTTCTAAGCTGGGGATAGAAAGGAGAAGGGATGAAAAGACAAGCCTTATTTAATGTTGGTGTATTACTGCTGGTTTTACTGTTCATCTTATCAGCTTGTGGCTCTCAAAAAACTACTGTGGACAATGATGGAGGAACAATAGTTATAGCATTATCGAGAGAAATTCCCACATTGGATCCTGCAAATTACAGAATGAGGGAATGTGAAAATGTCATACGAAATATTTTTGACGGCTTAGTTACCAAAACTCATGATGGCAAAATAGTGCCTGAAATTGCGGAATCATGGGAAGCTATATCTGATACAGAATGGGAATTCAAAATTCGCAAGGGTGTTACATTTCATAATGGAGATCCGCTGACAGCGGATGATGTAGTGTTTTCTTTTGAAAGGATAATCATAGAAGGTGGTATGGAAGGCCAAACATCGCCTAGGAAGGGTTTAATGGGTCCCACCTCTGGGGTCTACAAAGTGGACGATTATACAGTGAGATTTACAATGGATGAACCAAATCCCACATTCTTGCACGGTGTAGTACATCAGCAAATAATACCTAAAGCTTATTTTGAAGAAGTAGGGCCAGAAGGCTTTTTGAAGCAACCCATAGGAGCAGGGCCTTTCAAATTTGTATCGGGAACCCTTAATGATCAAATAGTCTTGGAAAGATATGACGACTATTATGGTGGCTCTCCTGATATACCGCCGGTTGGGCCGCCGGCTTTAAAACGGGTCATATTCAAAGTCATACCAGAACCTTCAAGTGCCATTGCAGCACTTAAAAGTGGAGAGGTAAACATCATATCAGGTGTCCCAGCGGACATGGTGCCTAATCTGGAAGCTGATCCTAATGTAATTGTAAAAACTGTTCAAGGTACAAGGGTTTACATGTTGGAAATGAACAATAAGATGCCTCCCTTTGATAACCCCAAAGTAAGACAAGCTATGAATTATGCAATTGACATGGATGGGATTTTGGAGGCAATTTACGGTGGAAATGCAACAAGACTACCGGGAGCACTGATGCCTTATTCCTTTGGCGCCAATCCCAATTTAAAGCCTTACGAGTACAACCCTGAAAAAGCTAAACAACTTCTAAAAGAGGCTGGAGTAACTAAGCTGCAGGTGGTAATAGATACAGAGCCGAAGAGGCAAAATGTAGCCTTGGCAATGGCTGCAATGCTTCAGGAGATTGGCATTGACGCCCAGGTTAGAAACTGGGAATGGGGAGTGCTGGAATCTGAGATTAAAAAGGGAACGAGACAGATGTATATGACAGAGTGGGGAGATTCTTGGCTTGACCCCGTAGGATTCTTAAATCCGAAATTTAGGACAAACGACAGGGCTAACTGGTCTCACTATTCAAACGAGAGAGTTGATGAGCTGTTAACTCGAGCAGAAAGAATAATTGATTCTAAGATAAGGGAAGAAATATATCATGAGGTAGAAGAAATTTTATATGAAGAAGCTCCTATAGTTTTCGGTTATACACTTATGGAAGTTGAAGCGTCAACTGCAAATGTGGAGAATTGGCAGCCAAGTATGGATGGAAGGCAAAACATGCATAGAGTGAGAATCACTAATTAACTATGAAAGCTTATGCATAAGGGGCTGTATGCCCCTTTACTCATTTTATTTAGCAAGCGACGAAAGTCGAGAATACAGAGGTGGATTTATGAAGGGAATAAAAATACTTGAAAGGTTACTGGCTACTATCCCTGTTATATTAGGCATTGCAGTTATAGTTTTCTTGTTCATGCGTTTAACTCCCGGAGATCCTGTGGATATTATGATGGGTAGAGAAGGCATGGTCACTGAAGCTGAGATTGAAGCATTGCGGGAAGAATTTAATCTCAATGAACCCCTGCACGTTCAACTATTTATATTCTTTAAAGGTTTGTTTTCCGGGGATTTGGGAAATTCCATAACTCGGGGAGTTCCAGTGATTCAACTCATAAAAGATACTCTCCCTGCCACAATAGAGCTCGCTATAGGAGCATTACTTTTTGCCCTTGTCATTGCCTTGCCTATAGGAATAATCTCTGCAGTCAAACAAGATTCAATCTTCGATAGGATTGCTATGGCCGGTTCCTTTTTAGGAATATCAATGCCTGGTTTTTGGCTGGGGATCGTTTTGATTATTGTATTTTCTGTAAATCTCGGTTGGTTGCCTAGCCAGGGCCGTTTAAGTTATTTAGTATACCTTGAACGTATCACTGGTTTTCATGTTATAGATGCCATAGTGACAGGTAATATTCCGGCATTACTTAATGCTTTAAAGCACCTGTTGCTCCCTTCCATAACCCTTGGAGCCTCTATGGCTGCTATAATAGCTAGAGTTATGAGATCAAGTATGCTGGAAGTGTTAAAGCAAGATTATGTCATGTTGGCAAGGTCCAAGGGATTGTCAAAATGGCTTGTAGTTTTAAGACATTGTCTCAAGAATGCCATGATGCCAACAATTACGGTTGTAGGTATGCAAGTAGGTGTGCTCCTGGGGGGGAATATGATTGTGGAAAGTGTTTTTGGTTGGCCAGGCCTCGGAAGGCTTGTAGTAGATGCAATATTTAACAGGGATTATCCATTAGTTCAAGGTGTAGTTATGTTTTATGCTTTTACATTTGTTATGGCCAATTTTTTTGTTGATGTAATTTATACATACATTAATCCCAAGATAGAAATGTGACAGAGGAGGAAGACATGGGCATTGAAGAACGTACAATAAGTAAACATATAAATAATGCGCCGCTAAACAATTTACATACTGTCAAGACCAGATTAGTTTTATTAAATCTTAAAGAGTTTATTAAAAAGTTGCGCAAACATAAATCGGCGATGATAGGCTCATTCGTTTTACTTAGCTATATCTTGATAGCCATTTTTGCACCTTTAATAGCACCCCATGATCCAGCGAAAACAAATCTTGCCATAAAACTAAAACCCGCAGTGTGGAATGGGGGAGAATGGACCCATCCTCTTGGGACAGATCAATTGGGCAGAGACATCTTTTCTAGAATTGTGTACGGTGCTAGGGTGTCTTTACTGGTCGGTTTTATAACTGTAATGATTGCAATAACTATGGGGACGGTTCTAGGTTGTATTGCCGGCTATTATATGGGCAAATTAGATGCCTATATATCCAGATTCGCTGATTTGTTACTGGCTTTTCCATTTATGATTTTTACTATAGGAGCAATGGCCATGTTAGGACCGGGATTTTGGAATCTGATCCTTGCCTTAAGTTTTAAAAGTTGGGTGGAATTTTTCAGACTTGTAAGAGGGGAAGTATTGGCCGAAAAAAATAAAGAATATGTCGAGGCTTCCAAGGTCTTAGGTATGAATGATTTGAAAATCATCGTTTCCGAAATTTTGCCAAATATAGTCCACTCAATTTTAGTTTTAGGAACTCTAAGAATAGGATATTTGATAATCATGGAGGCATCTTTAAGCTATCTGGGATTGGGGATCCCTCCGTCTATCCCTGCCTGGGGCTCAATGATTGAAGCTGGCCGTGATTACATGTTCAATGCCTATTGGATTTCCACGTATCCGGGAATTGCCCTGGTAATTTTAGTACTTGGCATAAATATGTTCGGAGAAGGTTTAAGGGACATACTTGATCCGAGATTGAAAGTGGAATAACGCTCGGCAGGAGGATGAATAGATGCTACAAGTGAGAAATCTAAAGACTACTTTTCCAACTGAAAGAGGAATAGTTAGGGCAGTAGATGGAGTTGATTTTTCCTTAAAAAATGGTGAAATTGTTGGGCTAGTCGGTGAATCTGGTTGCGGGAAAAGCATGACCTTGCTATCCATTTTGCGCCTTGTTCCACCACCGGGTAAAGTCGTAGGTGGAGAGATTGTCTTTGAAGGGAAAAATCTTGTAAAAGCCAGTCCTAGTGAAATGAGAAAAATCCGTGGAAAAAAAATATCTATGATATTTCAAGACCCAATGACTACACTTAACCCGGTATTTAAAATAGGAGAGCAAATACGAGAATCTATGAGAATTCATGGCTTGTTTAAAGAAGATGGAAGTTTTTTTGATAATTTGTTTAAAACTAAGCAAAAAACGAGGGAGTACAAAAGAGTTATTGAATTAATGGAGGAAGTCGGTATTCCGGCGCCGGATTTTAGGTACCATGACTACCCACATCAGTTTAGTGGAGGTATGCAGCAAAGGGCATTGATAGCTATTGCCCTAGCCTGCGAACCTAAACTTTTGTTGGCAGATGAACCTACGACTGCTCTAGATGTGACTATTCAAGCTCAAATCTTGGATTTGTTGAAAAGGATAAACGCAACTCACAATACGAGTATTATACTTGTGACCCATGACTTGGCAGTAGCAGCGGAATTTTGTCATGAAATAGCGGTCATGTATGCAGGAAAAATTGTAGAAAGGGGTCCCGTTGATGAAGTCATGGAAAGCCCCAAGCACCCATACACAAAAGGGCTTTTGGAATCGATACCTAAAATTGCAAGGGTGAAAAAGAAAATAAAGGCCATACCGGGAAATGTGCCTGACTTGGCTGATTTAGGTGACACAGGTTGTGCCTTTTATGATAGATGTGATGTGGCTATCCCAAAATGTAAAGAAACTAATATACCAATGATAGAGGTAAAAACTGGAGAATTCGTCAGATGTCTCCTCTATGCTGCAAAGGAGGTAGCTACAATTGGCTAATAATAGTAGCAGTCCGTTGTTGAGAATAGAGAAATTAAAAAAACATTTCATTAATAAACCAAGTTTATTGGGTAGAGCTTTGCTTAAGCAAAAGGATACGGTATTAAAGGCTGTTGACGGTGTAGACCTGGATATATTCAGCGGAGAGACAATCGGCCTTGTAGGTGAAAGTGGTTGTGGCAAAACGACATTAGGGAGAACGGTAGTTAAGCTATATAAACCTACCTCGGGTAAAATCTATTTTAAAGCTGTAGATATAAATGAGCTCACGGCAGAAAAGACAAAAGAGTTTCGGAAATCAGTTCAGATAATATTTCAGAATCCCTATAGTTCATTAAATCCCAGAAAGACCGTGAGGGATATATTATCAGCTCCTCTCATCCTTAGAGGTATAAATAATGAGGTAGAGAGGGAAGAAATAATAAAAAGCCTTTTAGAGCGTGTAGGCCTTCTTGCAAGACATATTAATTCATATCCCCACCAATTTAGCGGAGGACAGCGACAGAGAATCGGTATAGCAAGGGCTTTAGCGCTACAGCCGGAATTTATAGTTGCAGATGAACCAGTTTCTGCCCTTGATGTATCTGTCCAAGCACAGATCATCAATTTGTTGGAAGAACTTCAGGAAGAGTATAATTTGACGTATTTATTCATTGCACACGATTTGAGCGTAATTCATTATGTCAGCAACAGGGTTGCTGTAATGTACCTGGGCAAGATTGTAGAAATTTCCGAAACCCTTGAGTTGTTTAATAACAGTCTTCACCCCTACACTAAAGCATTACTTTCAGCAATACCAAGAGTTGATAGGAGGAAAAGGCAAAACAGAATAATTCTTGAAGGAATTGTTCCTACACCAGTAAATATCCCATCAGGCTGCAGGTTTAAAACAAGATGTTTTATGAAAAAAGGAAAAATATGTGATGAAACAGAACCGGAACTAATCGATATGGGGAATGGCCATAAGGTGGCCTGTCATTTATATGTATAGTCTATTTGCATTTGTCTTTCATAAATTGTTTTTCCCTATACTCAAATCCAACAGATCTACCACCATTGCAGCTTAACTGTTAATCATTTTATGTCATGAGCAACTGCTTCACTGTAAGTGACTAGCATTTAAACATATCTTATTTAATCAGTATTTCTTAAGGCCCTCATAGAGTAGCCTACAGTGGCTTGTGTTTCCGAAAATTGAAAGCAAATACACGGGTGGTTTAAAAATATATAAATCCGCACATTTTATATAAAATACCTTAAAATGTTCGTGATTAGTATTGCTAATTTGCATCTCTTGTGATAATATAAGAAAAAAGAATAGTGTTTTGACAACCTTATATAATTTCAGGAATCGGCCTGAAAGTCTCTACCGGGCGGCCGTAACCGTCCTGGCTATAAGGTTAAATTCTTTCACTCTATATACAACGTACAAACTATGGGTAGAGATTTGCTCTACCCATTTTTTATAAAAATGAAGGGGAGTGTTTAAGCTAATGTATACGGTTAGAGTTTATATCTATTACAAAAGCGGAGTATTAGATCCTCAAAGCGGCGCCATAAAAGCAACCTTATCAGACCTTGGATTTGATCAGATTCATGATGTTGAAACGGGCAGATTTTACAGTTTAAAAATTGATGCTCCGAATATTTCTTCTGCCCAAGCTATTGCCAACGAGCTATGTGAAAAGCTTTTGACAAACCCGGTCATTGAAGACTATGAATTTGAAATAATGGAGGCATAAATATGAGGTGTGCGGTGATTCAATTTGCAGGGTCCAGCGGTGACGGCGATTGCTTTCATGTTTGTAAAAATATTTTAAATAAAGCGGTTGAGTTTGTTTTTTACAAGGAATCCTTTGCCCCGGAGGACTTTGACTTGATCATACTACCCGGAGGAGCTTCTCACGGTGATTATCTTCGTCCGGGAGCCCTTGCCGCCCGTTCAAAGGTAATGAAGTCGGTGATTGAAGCAGCTAAGGCGAAAAAGCTTGTGCTGGGAATCGGCAACGGATTTCAAATATTGCTTGAGGTCGGCTTGCTTCCAGGAGCAGTGCTGATGAACAAAGGCTTAAAATTTTTCTGTGATGATGTATTCGTTCGGGTTGAGAATCCTGACACTCCTTTTACCGCCCTTTACAAAAAAGGCGAGATAATTCGCATGCCACTAGCCTGTAAATACGGTAATTACTATGCAGACGGGGAAACAATAAAAGGCTTAAAGGCAGACAACAAAATTGTTTTTAGTTATTGCGACGAGAAGGGAAACAGCACTTTTGAGTCAAATCCTACGGGCTCTATTGAGAATATTGCAGGCATTGTTAACTCGGAAGGAAACGTCCTGGGGTTGATGCCCCATCCGGAGCGTTGTGCGGAAGAGCTTTTGGGCAATACTGATGGTCTAAGAATTTTTGAGTCCGTAGTGCGGTATATCGAAGGAGGGAAAGCTAATGGCAGGTCGTGACGAAGCTAAAAAACTGGGCCTTACTGATTTGGAATATGACGAAATATTAAATATATTGGGTCGGGAACCGAATTTTCTTGAACTAACATTATATAGCGTCATGTGGTCAGAACACTGCAGTTACAAAAACTCCAAAAGGGTGTTAAAGACCTTGCCGACCGAAGGGCCACAAGTGCTACAGGGGCCTGGAGAAAATGCGGGAATAGTGGATATAGGAGACAACCTGGCCATTGTGATGAAGGTAGAGAGCCACAACCACCCGTCGGCAGTTGAGCCCTATCAAGGAGCTGCCACCGGTGCCGGAGGTGTTATTCGAGATATATTCGCCATGGGAGCACGGCCCATCGCCCTTTTAAATTCCCTGAGATTCGGCAATCTGGACGGTGAGCGGGCAAAATATCTTTTCAAAGGTGCCGTAGCCGGCATAGGCGATTACGGCAATGCCATGGGCGTTCCCACAATAGGTGGCGAGGTTTACTTTGACGATGCTTACAAGGAAAACCCTCTGGTAAATGCCATGTGCGTGGGGATAATACGCCATGACAAGATCGTAAGGGGCAAAGCTGCAGGGGTAGGCAATTCGGTGATGATAGTAGGTGCAGCCACTGGCCGAGATGGAATGCACGGAGCTAGCTTTGCATCAGGCGAGCTTTCGGATGAAAACCCCGACCAGGGCTCCCCGATGCAGGTGGGGGATCCCTTTAAGGAAAAGCAGTTGATGGAAGCATGTCTCGAGCTTTTGGAAAAGGAATGGGTGATCGGAGTCCAGGACATGGGGGCTGCCGGAGTTGTGTCTTCCACCTGTGAGACGGCCGCCAGGGCGGGCAGTGGCATAGAATTGGATGTAGCTTTAGTTCATCAGAGGGATGAAAACATGAAGCCCCATGAAATAATGATATCCGAATCCCAAGAGCGAATGTTGGTAATCGTGGAAAAGGGGCACGAAGATGACGTAAAGGAAATATTTAAGAAATACGACCTGGAGGCGTCAAAGTTTGGAACGGTCACCGATGACGGCATGATTAGAATACTGGAAAACGGCAAGCTTGTCGGTGAAGTGCCGGCCAAGTCTTTAGCAGAAGGAGTGCCGATTGTAAAAAGAGAGAGCAGAAGGCCCGCATTCCTTGACGAGCTGAATATCGATATATCAAAGATTCCGGTGCCTGAAGACCTTAACCAAGTATTGCTGAAACTTTTCGATTCGCCCAATATTGCAAACAAAGCTTATGCGTATTGGCAGTTTGACCAAACTGCTGGCACCGATACGGTGGTTCCCCCCGGCAGTGATGCTGCCGTGTTAAGAATAAAGGGAAGCAAGAAGGGGATAGCGGTATCCATCGATGGAAACGGATACTACTGCTACCTGGATCCCTTTGAAGGAGGCAAACAGGTTGTGGCTGAAGCTGCCAGGAATTTAGTAGTTACCGGAGCCAAACCCTTAGCGCTCACAGATGGCCTTAATTTCGGCAATCCTGAAAAGCCGGAAGTATATTATCAGTTTGAGGAATGCGTAAGAGGCATATCGGAAGCTTCCCTCGTTTTAGGCATACCGGTTATAAGCGGCAATGTAAGTTTTTACAATGAAGGCAGGGAAACGGCGGTTTATCCCACACCCATTATAGGCATGGTGGGAGTTTTGGATGATGTGAGCAAGCACTGCACCATGGGTTTCAAAAAAGAGGGAGATCTGGTGGTTTTGCTCGGTGTGAACACCGACGAGTTAGGCGGTTCTGCGTATTTGAAGGAAGTGCTTGACATTGAGGGAGGACCGGCACCTAGATTAAATCTCGATGAGGAGCTAAAAGTCCAGGCGTGCTGCCTCGAAGCTATAAAGCAGGGCCTTGTAAGCTCTGCCCACGATATCTCCGATGGGGGCTTGGCCGTTGCTCTGGCCGAGTGCTGCATTGCAGGGCAGCTTGGCTTTGAAGGCGAAATAGAGAGCGAAGTTCGACCGGATGCCTTGCTCTTTGGAGAAGCTCAATCCAGGATCATAGTAAGTCTTGTCGAAGAAAAGCTCCCCGAATTAAAGAAACTTGCCGAAGAAATGAACGTAAAAGTTAGCGTGCTCGGGACTGTTAAGTCAGACAAAAATTTAAATATTAGTGTAAAAACTAAAGGCCAAGTTGCCGGGATAATTGATGTTTCTATAGATGAAATCGCTGAAATTTCAAATAATGCTATAAAGCGGAGAGTGGAATATGTTTGACAAATTTAAAGAAGCATGTGGTGTTTTTGGCATATATAGGCCCCAAGTTGATCCGGCTTTAGGCCGCAGCATATTTTACGGCCTTTATGCTCTGCAGCATCGGGGCCAGGAAAGTGCGGGAATTGCCGTAAGCTCCGGCAGGGGAATTAAATATCACAAGGAGATGGGCTTGGTCTCCGAAGTGTTTAGTGATGAGATACTTGAAGGCCTTTCCGGCAATGTTGGCATAGGGCATGTGCGCTATACTTCATCTGAAGCCAATACCCTCATCAACGCTCAACCCCTTGTAGTCCGCTATAAAAAAGGTTCTTTGGCAGTTGCCCATAACGGCAATCTAATAAATGCTCATGAGCTCAGGAGAGAATTGGAGGACCATGGAGCGGCTTTTCAGACTGAAATAGACAGCGAAGTCATCGCCTTTTTAATAGCTAGAGAACACGACGAAGATATTTCAGAGGCAGTGGTAAACTGTGCGGACAAACTTAAAGGGTCCTACGCCCTCGTCATCATGACCGAGGACGCTTTGATAGGGGTGAGGGATCCTAACGGCATCAGACCACTATGTCTAGGAAAACGGGAAGATTCCTATGTCCTCGCATCGGAAAGCTGTGCCCTCGACACTGTGGATGCTGAATTTATAAAAGATGTGGAGCCCGGTGAAATAGTGATAATAAACAAAGAAGGCATCAGGAGCATTAAGAAGCGGCAGGGCGGTCCTTCATCCTCTTGCATCTTTGAATTCGTGTATTTTGCAAGGCCAGATAGCGTGATAGATGGGCGAAATGTGCACATGGCCCGCTGGCAAGCAGGCAGGCTCCTTGCAGAAGAACAGCCGGCTGATGCCGACCTGGTCATAGGCGTGCCTGATTCGGGGACGGTTTCAGCCTTGGGCTATGCGGAGGCTTCCGGCATTCCCTTCGGCATAGGGCTTATCAAAAATCGATATGTAGGCAGGACATTTATAAAAGCCACACCCATGTCAAGGGCAATTGGCGTAAAGATAAAGCTAAATGCCGTAAGGGAAGTCGTGAAAGGGAAGCGTTTGGTAATGGTAGACGATTCCATAGTGAGGGGAACCACCAGCGGCCTAATAGTAAACCTTTTAAAGGAGGCCGGCGCTAAGGAGGTACATGTCAGGGTGAGCTCGCCGACTATCGTTCACTCTTGCTATTTTGGCATCGACACATCTTCACGGAAAGAACTGATAGGCGCCCAGCGCAAGGTTGAAGAGATTCGTGAGCATATCGGAGCAGACAGTTTGGGCTATCTCAGCTTGGAAGGGCTCATAAAGGCTACGGGATTACCCGCTGACAAGTTTTGTGCCGGGTGCTTTACCGGCACTTACCCGATAGAAGTGCCTCGAGAGGGAAAGGGTTATCTTTATGAAAAGCGCTAGCGCAAAGAGAGGTGTGAAAAATATATGGAGAGATTAACATATAAGGATGCAGGAGTAGATGTGGATGCGGGCAATCGTGCAGTCGAGCTTATTAAAGGGCATGTTAAGAGTACGTTTCGGCAAGGAGTATTAGGAGAATTCGGCGGATTCGGCGGCTTTTTTCAGCTCGATGTATCCAAGTACAAAGAACCCGTTCTTGTATCCGGTACCGATGGAGTGGGGACCAAGTTAAAGATTGCCTTTATGCTTGACAAGCACGATACTATCGGAATCGATGCCGTTGCCATGTGTGTAAATGATATTTTGGTCAGCGGTGCCGAGCCCCTTTTCTTTTTAGACTATGTAGCCGTAGGAAAGCTCATCCCGGAAAAGCTAGCAGATATCGTAAAAGGAGTAGCTGAAGGCTGTAGGATCGCAGGCTGTGCCCTCTTAGGGGGCGAAACCGCTGAAATGCCGGGGATGTATGCTGAAGATGAATACGATATTGCCGGCTTTGCTGTGGGTGTAGTAGATAAAATGAAAATCATCGACGGTTCCTTGATAAATAATGGCGATGTTGTCATAGGTGTGGCATCGTCGGGGCTTCACAGCAACGGCTTTTCCCTGGCAAGGAAAGTATTTTTTGAAGTTGGCAAGCTGTCACCCAATGAACATGCTGAAGAATTGGGCTGTACTTTGGGGGAAGAGCTTTTGAAGCCAACCAAGATTTACTCAGGAACCGTAACCGCCATTAAAGCTTTTAATGTCCGCGGGATGGCACACATTACAGGCGGAGGATTTATAGAAAATCTCCCGAGGATTTTGCCCGATGGCTTGCGGATTCATATAGATCGAGGTACCTGGGAAGTCCCTGCCGTGTTTAATATGATTCAGAAGCTGGGTAGTGTCGCAGATGAGGAAATGTTCAGGACCTTTAACATGGGCATCGGATATGTACTTATAGTACCACAGGAAGAGGCGGATGAAATCTTAAAAACTGTCTTGGGACAGGGTGAAAAAGCCTGGATAATAGGACAGGTTTCAAAAGGCAGTGGTGGGGTGGTATTTTGACAAAGCTGAGGCTTGGAGTATTGGTATCAGGGGGCGGTTCAAACCTTCAGTCTATTATTGACCATTGCGATTCCGGTTACCTGCCGGCAGAAGTTGTCATAGTTATATCCAGTAAAGGAGGAGTTTATGCCCTGGAAAGGGCAAAAAGACACAATATTCCATCTGTCGTGGTAAGCCCTAAAGATTATCCGAATAGGCAGGCATATGAAGATGAGATGGCAAAAATCCTAAGGTCTTACGATGTAGGCCTTGTGGTGCTGGCAGGTTTTCTTAAAGTCCTGTCGCCACATTTTGTTAATGCCTTTCAGGGCAGGATTATGAATATTCATCCATCGCTGATACCCGCGTTTTGCGGTGAAGGCTATTACGGTGAAAAAGTGCACAAAGCCGCTTTGGATTACGGAGTAAAAATAAGCGGTGTCACGGTCCATTTTGTGGATGAAGGTGCCGACACCGGCCCGATAATTCTTCAAAGGGCCGTGCCGGTCATGGACGATGATACTCCTGAAAGCTTGGCAGAGCGGGTGCTTCAGGAAGAACACAAAATATATCCTGAAGCCATAAAACTCTTTGCAGAGAACAGGCTTAAGGTAGTAGGTCGCAAGGTAAAAATAATCAAGGGGAGGAAAATTGATGATTAAGCGCGCACTAATTTCCGTCTCAAACAAGGAAGGCATAATAGAATTTGCCAAGGGCCTTTCAGAACTCGACGTAGAGATTATTTCCACAGGCGGCACGGCAAAAGCTTTAAAAGATGCCGGAATCAAGGTAACTGCCGTATCAGACATCACTGAGTTTCCGGAAATCCTGGATGGCCGGGTTAAGACCCTGCATCCGAAAATCCACGGGGGTCTTCTGGCAGTCCGGGCTAATAGCAAGCACATGGAGCAGATTGCAGAACTGGGAATAGAGCCCATCGATATGGTAGTCATCAACCTTTATCCCTTCAAGGAGACCATATCAAAGCCCAATGTCACCTTGGACGAAGCTATTGAAAACATCGATATCGGCGGACCTTCCATGCTGCGCTCTGCGGCAAAAAACCACAGGGATGTGATCGTAGTAGTGGATCCGAAGGATTATCCTTTTGTGATAAGTGAATTAAGGGAAAAGGGAAATATTGGCATCGAAGATAGGATGAAGCTCGCCCACAAGGTTTTTGAGCATACGGCACATTACGATGCACTTATTGCCGATTACTTAAAGCAAAATATTTCCCCCGCTGCTCTTGATTCAAACGGCAGTTTGTTCCCAGAAAATCTCACCCTAACCTATGAAAAAATCCAGGATTTGCGCTACGGCGAAAATCCACACCAAAAGGCAGCCTTTTACGGTGAAATCGGCAGGCACCCGGGCACCTTGGCAGGTGCAAAACAGCTGGGGGGCAAGGAGCTGTCCTTTAACAACATCAATGATGCCGATGCCGCATTAAAAGCAGTTATGGAATTTGACATGCCAGCGGCGGTAGGAGTAAAACACACCAACCCCTGCGGAGTGGCCTGCGGCGAAAATATATATGATGCGTATGTTAAAGCCTATGAAGCCGACCCCGTATCCATATTCGGCGGAATAGTGGCATTGAACAGGCCCGTAGATGTTCAGACGGCAGAAGAGCTGATTAAAATATTTTTGGAAATTGTCATAGCACCAGATTTTGAACCCGGAGCCTTGGAAATCCTACGGAGCAAGAAAAACTTGCGCATACTGCAAGTGGACTTTGACAAGAATACCAGCAGCTGGGACATGAAAAAGGTGTCCGGAGGTTTATTGGTCCAGGAATTGGACGTAAAAGATTTCAGCATGCAGGATTTGAAAGTCGTCACAAAGCGAGCACCTTCCGATAAGGAGATGGAAGACTTATTGTTCGGTTGGAAGGTAGTAAAGCATGTGAAATCAAATGCCATAGCATTGGCAAAAGACCTGGTGACCGTCGGCATCGGTGCAGGGCAGGTTAACAGAATTTGGCCCACGGAGCAAAGCATTGCGCATGCCGGCGACAAGGCAAAAGGTTCTGTGCTGGCATCTGATGCCTTCTTCCCCTTCTCGGATGTAGTGGAAGCAGCGGCCAAGGCGGGAATAACGGCCATAATTCAGCCAGGAGGCTCTTTAAGGGATGAGGACTCCATTAAGGTGGCTGATGAAAACAACATCGCCATGGTCTTTACGGGAATGCGCCATTTCAGACATTGATTAGGAGGTGCTCAGATGAAGGTCTTTGTGGTCGGAGCAGGAGGACGGGAACACACATTGGTGTGGAAGATTGCCCAAAGCACGAGAGTGAGTGAAGTATACTGTGCTCCGGGCAATCCGGGCATGAGAAATATCGCGCGTTCCGTAAATATAGCCGTTGACGATATAAAGGCATTGGCGGACTTTGCGGAAAGCTATAACATAGATTTGACCGTGGTTGGCCCTGAAGCGCCCCTTGTGGCAGGCATAGTGGATGAATTTGAAAGAAGGGGACTTAAGATATTCGGTCCCAGCAAAGCCGCAGCCCAAATCGAAGGCAGCAAGGTGTTTTCCAAGAACCTGATGAAAAAGTACAACATTCCGACAGCAGAATACCGCGTCTTTGAAAATCCCGAAGCTGCCATTGATTATATAAGCTCCATCAATCCACCGCTTGTTGTAAAGGCAGAGGGCCTTGCTGCAGGCAAGGGAGTTATTATTGCCCGTGACAGGTATGAAGCCGAAGCAGCCGTGAAAAGCATTATGGTGGACAGGGCTTTTGGCGAAGCCGGCAACCGTGTAGTAATCGAAGAGTTCTTGCAGGGGCCCGAGGTAACGGTGCTTGCTTTTTGTGACGGAAAAATTGCCGTCCCAACGGTCAGCAGCCGCGACCACAAGCGGGTTTACGATGACAACAAAGGGCCAAATACTGGGGGCATGGGGGCCGTGTCTCCTGCTCCTGCATATGGTGCGGATCTTGCCAAGATTGTGGAAGAAACTATTATACAAAGAACTGTTGACGCAATGGCAAAGGAAGGTATTCCCCTCAAGGGGATTTTATATACTGGCCTCATGCTTACGAAAGACGGCCCCAAGGTTTTGGAATACAATTGCCGTTTCGGAGACCCTGAAGCCCAGGTGGTTATTCCCCGTCTTAAAACGGATTTGATAGACATTATGTTGGCAGTCATAGAGGGCGAGTTGACCGATATAAAGGTAGAGTGGAAAAAGGAGCCGGCTGTCTGCGTGGTTATGGCTTCTGGAGGTTATCCCGGCCATTATGAAACGGGTAAAGTAATTACCGGTATTGATGCAGCCGAAAAGACTGGCGCTATAGTGTTTCATGCGGGAACTGCTGAAAGGGACGGTAAGATTGTCACGGCCGGCGGTAGGGTGCTCGGGGTTACCGCCCTAGGTGAAGATGTAGAAAGTGCCCGACGGAGTGCGTATAACGCCGTCTTAAAAATACATTTTGATGGCATGCATTACAGAAAAGACATAGGGAAATAAACTAGAAAACTTAAGGCTCAAAGGTCTGTAATAGGCAGACGCTTGAGCCTTATTATTGTGTCAAATCAATTATTAATAGTTAAATGCTGCCGGTTCATAAAATGCTCTGGGGTGAACACATGCGGGACATATTTCCGGTGGTTCCGTGCCTTCATGAATATAACCGCAGTTGCGGCAACGCCACTTTATAGGTTCGGAACGTTTAAATACGGAACCTTCTTTTACGCGCTCGAGAAGCTTGCGAAATCTTTCTTCATGCTCGGCTTCAACTTCAGCAACTTTTTCGAAAAACTTGGCGATATCGTCAAAGCCTTCTTCCCGAGCAGTTTCGGCAAATGCTTTGTACATTTTAGTCCACTCGTAGTTTTCGTCATTTGCTGCTGATTCAAGGTTCTTTTCGGTATCGCCTATTAATCCCAAAAACTTTGCCCACATTTTGGCGTGTTCTTTTTCATTATAGGCGGTCTCCTGGAAAACCCCCATTATTTGTTCATAGCCTTCCTTTTTTGCAATAGCAGCATAGTAATCGTATTTGCAGCGGGCCATAGCTTCTCCTGCAAATGCTTCCAGCAAGTTTTTCTCCGTCTTAGTGCCTTTTAACCTTTTTGCATCCATTAAATTACCTCCAATATCGCAAATAATAATTATTCTTACTTAAACTTCGACATAAAAGTAAAAAGTCCTTCTTAATAGCTATTATTTATAATCTCTGAATTGTGCATAATATTGCCAGAACAATAGCATAAAATGACGGGCAAGCCATAATATTTGAAAATGATAGTATTTTATTATATAATTAACCTGCCATATTGAAATTGTTTTCACCATTTTGCAAGGTGTGCCGAAAAAATCAAAGAGCTTTAATAGTTCCTTGAAAACTGTATAGGATAAGATAAGAAAGTCTAATAACAAGGGGGGATAATTGCTCCCGGCTACAAAGGAGGAACTTTCATGAATGACAGGGAGTTGTTATATGTCAAAACAATAGCTGACACCAAGAGCATATCTGAAGCGTCAAAAAAACTTTTTGTGACACAGCCCTCATTGAGTCAGGCTTTACAAAAGATTGAAGATAGATTGGGCACTCCTCTATTTATTAGGTATCAAAATGGTGTAAAGTTGACCCTAGCTGGTGAAAAATACTATAGGGCAGCAACGGAAATATTGAAGATTTATAACGAATTGTGCAACGAGATAACCGAAATAAACAACTTAAAAAAAGGGAAAATCACAATCGGCGTTACAAACTACCTGGCTGTATACCTCCTTCCAATAATCCTGCCCAAGTTTCGCAAAAAATGGCCTAATATCGAGATTTATATTCATGAGGACAATTCTTACAACATCGAGGACCTTTTAATGAAAGGTTCGGTCGATTTCGCAATCATGCATTATGAATCGGATGATGATAACAAATCGCTGAAATATGATGCTTTGTGTGAAGATTTTTTCGTACTCGTAACTAAACGCAATCACCCCTTGTCCAAGTATGCTGAAAAAGTGGAAGGTTTGGATTACCCGGTCATTGATTTACACCTTTTCAAAGATGAGAACTTTGTGTTACTCGAAAGGGACAAGAGGATCAGGCAAATTTGTGATAGCATATTTGAAGAATTGAATTTTAAACCTAAGATAGCTTTGCTGCTCAGGAATTACGAAACAGCACGGAGGCTTGCAAGTGTGGGATTCGGCGTAACATGCATACCTTTCGGGTACATAAATATATTTGAAGGTGAATATGATGCAGATTATTATTTTATAAAAGGGAATAATAAAACTTCCTGGAAAACATGCATAGTGACCAATCCTAATAATTATATATCCAAAGCGGCAAGGGTCTTTATTAACCTGGTGAAGGAATACTACAGGACTCATCCCGTTACGATTTAAAATAAAGTTGGCAGCAAGGAGAGCTGGAGATTGAAGGGACGTAATTTTTGCTTTTACATAACGAAACTTGCTGAAAAGGCACTTTTATATGAGGTTTCGGCAACTCCTAAACCGGGCCTGGTAGACAGAAATAATTCAGGGGCCCACCATGACATGGATTATTATACTTTTTTAAACAGTAGCGTAGCCTTGATGGATTATTTTTATAATTGCACTTTAGCAGGCCTGACTTTCAATGAGCCTTATTACGATAGGTTGTTAGATAAAATAAGGCCGATTGGGATTGAGGCGGAACTCAGTATGTACGAAGCTACAAAGGGAGTGAACACCCATAAGGGAATCATATTCTCCCTGGGGATTATAGCAGCAGCTGCGGGTCTGCTTTACAGTATTAATGGCTCTAAATTTATTCCTGCTCCGGAAATATCAAAGCTTGTCAGGCAAATTTGCAAAGGTATAACGGAAGAGTTAAAAAATACCGGTCACAAAAAAAGCTTAACGTACGGAGAGAGAATTTTTAAAAAATATGGTGTTAAGGGAATCAGGGGGGAAGTGGAAAGCGGATTTCAAACGGTGCTGCAGCATTCACTGCCACTGATAAAAGAGCTAATGAAAGAAAAAAGAACTATTAATGATGTTACAGTAACTATACTCCTGGCACTTATCGCACACACCGAGGACAGCAACATTCTAGGACGGCACAACATGGAAATGCTCGAATATGCCCAAGAGAAGGCAAGGGCTGCCTTAAACTTGGGCGGATACCTTACCCCTGAAGGTAAAGAGTTTGTTTGGGAAATGGATAGGGACTTTATTGAGAAGAACATAAGCCCGGGTGGGGCAGCTGATTTAACGGCTGTCACGCTGTTTTTATATTTTCTAGAAAACGGAGACAATCTCATAAAAACGAAAGGTTGAACCGCATGGACGTTATGCCTGTGGATATAAAAATCTTACAAAGCATCTTGGACTCCCGCGAAGCAAGAGCTGAAAAACAAAAGGAGATTCTTAAAAAATATCCTCACACGCTGATTTCTTTTACCTTAAATACACCTGGAGCGAAAAAGAGTTCAGACTTATACTCTAAAGTACACAAAGTAGGCATGAAGGCCATTTTAAAAAGTCTTCGAGATAACAATAAGAAGGTATATTTTGCACAGTCATATGATTATCCAACGGGCCCGGAAGGGTTTATATCAGTAGATATGGATCCAATTGAGGCGAAAAAAATGGTGGTGGAACTGGAAAACAACCATGAATTGGGACGCATATTTGACGTGGATGTTTTTGATAAAAACCACAATCAAATCAGCAGGTCCATGCTAAATCTGGCTCCAAGAAAATGTTTGATTTGTGAAAAAGCGGCAAGGTACTGCATTAGAACTAGAGCGCATACTTATGAAGAACTTATTAAAAAAGTTGAGGAAATGAGTCTCAACTATTTTTCAAATAAGGAAAAGCCTTAAATTTAATCGACCGGTAAAAGCCATTGAGGGGATTTACCGGTCGACTTATTATGTTCGGGGAACTTTTTACTTATAGGATTTTTCCAAATTCGAAGCAATAATATCGATTATCTCTTCGCTGGTGCAAATGCGCTTATTGGACGCCGTAGATATATTGAAAATATCTTCAGTTATAAAGCCGCTGTTTAAAGTTAATAGTGTTGTATCTTCTAAACGTTTTGCAAACATTACTAAATCGTCATTTCCGTCCAGTGCTCCGCGTTTTCTAAGGGCACCCGTCCAGGCAAAAATGGTGGCTGTAGGATTTGCGGAGGTCTTTTCTCCCTTTAAGTGTTTGTAATACAAATCCTGAATTGTGCCGTGAGCAGCTTCAAACTCGTACATGCCTTCGGGGGATATCAGTACGGATGTCATAAGGCCTAAACTGCTAAAACCTGCAGCAACCATATCGCTCATTAAGTCACCTTCATAGTTTTTGCAGGCCCAGACGATGCCGCCTTCAGACCTTAGTATCTTTGCAATTGCATTATCGATCAAAGAATATTGGTACTTTATCCCCAGCTCAGCAAACATTTCCCTGTATTTCGTTTCGTATAACTCTTCAAAGATACTTTTAAATTTTGTATCGTAAGCTTTTGTCACCGTGTCTTTTGCCGAAAATAGCAGGTCAAGCTTTTCTTCCATGGCATACTTAAAACAGGATTCTGCAAAGTTATAAATGGAATTTTCCAGATTATATTGGCAAAGCAGAATACCGTCTTCTTCAAAGTGGGCAAAGGGAGTCCTGCTTTCGCGGTTTTGTTCATCCCTTAACACAATTTCCACCTTTGTTCCGGCTTCGATTTCCATGCTTAAGGAAGCATACAGGTCACCGAAGGTATGTCTCGCTACAATTATCGGCTTTTTCCAATTAGGAACTGTTGATTTAATGGTCTCCAGTATTATGGGCTTTCTAAAGGATGTTCCGCCTAAAATCTTCCTGATAGTGGCATTGGGACTTTTGTATATATCTTTTAGATTGTATTCCTTTTGTCTGTCCAGATTTGCAGTTATGGTGGCACATTTTACGCCAACACCGTGTTTTTTTATGGCATCGGCAGCATCTATTGTAACTTGATCGTTAGTATTGTCTCTGTTTTTTATGTGTAGATCGTAATATTCAGTTTTTAAATCAACGTGGGGCATAATTAATATATCTTTAACCCAGTTCCATATGATTCTAGCAAATTCATCTCCGTCTATTTCCACAATAGGGTTTTTCATTTTTATCCTGGACATATCATTGCCTCCCTAGTTTTCCCCCTTGTTTTTGAACTTGTCTTTTAACACATTGACAAAGCCGCCTTTTTTAATGGCATCCAGATCTTCCTGGAAAAGGGGAGTACTTAAGTACATGGTTTTGCCCTTGGATAGGTTTACAACTTTAACCGGCTCACCTGCTTTTAGATTCATCGTCTCAACCGACAGCAGGTCATCTCTGTCAACAGAATTGTAATCTTCATCATTTGTAAATATCAAGGGCAGGATGCCCCAGTTTACTAAATTGGCAAGATGCAGCCGAGCAAAGCTCTTAGCCATAATAACAGTTATCCCTAGGTACCTGGGTATTATGGCAGCCTGTTCCCTGCTTGAACCTTGTCCGTAGTTATGGCCTGCTACAATTATGGATTTGCCGAAAGCCTTCGCCCTTTCGTAAAATGTTTCATCTACCAGCTTAAATGAGTGTTTTGACATTTCGGGGATATTAGACCTTATCGGAAGGTATAGAGCTCCGGCAGGGCAAATGAGGTCAGTTGTCACATCGTTTCCGAGTTTTAGTATGACTTTTCCTCTTGTTACATCTTCCATTTCAGCAAACTCCGGAATAGGCTTTATATTTGGTCCCTTCCTGACTTTTTTCTTGGGATCCTTTTCCGGTATTATGAATATACTCTTGTCTATTATGAATTTATCAGGAATTTTAAAATCTAATGGCTTTTTGTTTAATCTTCTGGGGTCCGTTATCACCCCGGTTATAGCAGAAGCTGCAGCAGTTTCAGGCGCGCACAGATAGACCTTGTCGGTTTTTGTTCCTGACCTGCCTTTGAAGTTTCTAGGTGTAGTTCTGAGAGATACGCCATCGGTAGGAGGAGCAAAGCCGCATCCGTTGCAGCCTCCGCAGATCGGCTCAAATATCCTGGCGCCGGCTTCTAAGAGTTTGTCCAAGGCACCGCGCCTGAAGCTTTCCCGAAGCACTGTCTTTGTAGAAGGATATACACCTAGTTCAACATCTTTTGAAACTATTTCCCCGTCTAAGATATTTGCGACGCTCAGAATATCCTGTAAGGACGCATTTGTACAACTGCCGATCATCACCTGGTCTAGCTTTACTCCTTCAACTTCTTTCACTTTTACCACATTGTCAGGCTGAGAAGGTAATGCTATTAGGGGCTCCAATTCATCTAAATGTATTTCTATGACATCATCGTATTCGGCATCAGGATCCGCATCTAGCGGGATATAGTCTTTTTCTCTATCGAATGCTTTAAGCCAGAGTCTCGTGTTTTCATCACTGGGGAAGACAGAGGTAGTTGCACCCGTCTCCGCTCCCATGTTTGCAATAGTTGAGCGTTCCGAGATGCTAAGGGTTTTCACACCATCTCCGCCGTATTCAAAAATCTTGCCTACACCACCCTTGACACCAACGATTCTCAATAATTCTAAAATTATATTCTTAGCCGAAACGAAGGGCTGAAGCCTTCCCGTCAAATTGACCCGGACGATTTTGGGCATTGTAAAATAAAAGGGCTGGCCGGCAATGGCCATGGCGTTATCAAAGCCGCCGACACCCACCGCAAAGGAGCCAATACCGCCTGCAGCTACGGTATGTGAATCTCCTCCAATGAGCACCTTGCCTGGTGCGGCAAAGTGTTCGAGGTGGAGGGCATGGCATATGCCGCTGCCGCTCCTCGCAGTAATTATTCCCAGCTTTGATGTCATATCTAAAATAAAATTGTGGTCATCAGCATTTTTATGGTCGGCCTGTATCATGTTGTGATCTATATATTGAACTGCCAGCTCAACCTTTTTACTGTCTAGGCCGATGGCTTCAAGAACTAGATAGGACATAATGCCGTTTAAGTCATGGGTCAAAGTTTGGTCTGCTTTAATTCCGATCCTGCTTCCTTTTACAAGATTCCCGCTAACTAAAGCGCGGCTTAGTATCTTTTCGGTAATTGTCAGACCCAATAGAAATCCCTCCGCATTAAATTTAAGGAATATTATGGATTTCCTTTATTCTTTTTGTTGTAATTTATCAATGAACCGCTGACTAAAATCTCAGTCTCTTTATCAGTCAAATGACCTATTGACAGGGAAATCTCCTTTATTTTATCTCCCAGCACATAAGCCTTGATATCTTTTGTTTTATTTAATATGGCGGTTTTGATGTTGGGGATAAATATGAAATCATCTTTTTTAATCAGGGATTTGTCTTCTATCAGGAAGGGTATGATTCCCCAATTAATGAGGTTCGATCTGTACCTTTTTGTTGCATACTCCTTTGCTATATTTGCCCAGGCTCCCAGGATGCGCTGACAGGATGCAGCATATTCCCTTGCAGAGCCATCTCCCGGTTTATTTGCGTAAATGGTGCTGCCGATTCCTATGTCCTGAGCATTAGTATCTTCAAAGCCTTCTATTTTCCGAATGGAATTATATACTTCTTTTAATTCCTCTACTTCTTCAGGATTGTTTCCTTCTTCCCTTGATAATTCGTATTTTAGGACTTCCTTAGCTTTGCCCACATATGCTGGATCCTTTCTGCTGAAAGTAAATTCTGCCAGTTTCATGGGGTTAGACCTATAGGAGGAGGTTTCACCCGATGGTATGATTTCATCGGTGGTTGTAACCGGGTCATTTATATAAGTCACAACCTTAATGAGGACATGTTCCGTCAATGACGGCATACTGGGCCAATCCTTGATATTCGGGCCGTAAACCAATTCGGCTGACGGATCTTCCTTGCTCCAACCATTGTATACCCTCTTTTCGTATACGGTTTTATCAAAATAGTACCTCTTGCCAGAGTAGTTGACATCAATTTCATCAGCGGCAGTTAAGATGCCTTCGTTTACAGCTGTAGCAGCTATAGATCTGGCATCCATAAGTGCGACCAATGAAACCTGGCCTTCCGTCGGCTTGGAACCTTCTCTATTGGGGAAGTTTCTGGTTGCATGCCTAATGGAAAGCTCATTATTGGCTGGAGTATCTCCGGCGCCGAAACATGGCCCGCAAAATGCCGGCTTGACTAAAGCCCCGGCTGCCATCAAATCAGCCACCGCACCATTTCTAACTAGCTCCAGGTAAGTGGGCTGACTTCCGGGATATATGCTCAAAGAAAAACTTCCATTTCCTATCGATTTCCCCCTTAAGATGTCGGCAGCGGCCATAATGTTGTCGAAGGTTCCGCCCGAGCAACCAACTATTATGCCCTGCTCAAAGCGAATTTGGCCGTTTCTAATTTTGCTAATTAAATCTATTTTAATTTCATTGGAACTGAAAGTCTCCTTGCTATTTTTTTCAATGTCGGTGAATATATCCTCAGCATTTTCCTTTAATTCTTCTATCGTATAGACGTTACTCGGATGGAAGGGAAGGGCGATTGAAGGTTTAATTTTAGAAAGGTCTACTTCTACAAGGCCGTCATATAGTGTTATTTCATCGGGACTTATTCTGTCAAAGTCGCCTGGTCGTCCGTGTGTTTCGAAGTAATCTCTTACCAGGTCATCGGTTTCCCATATGGAGCTCCAGCAACCTGTCTCTGTCGTCATTACATCGATTCCATTTCTGAATTCAACCGGAAGGCTATTTACACCTTCACCTATGAATTCCATAACTTTATTTTTCACAAAATTATTGTTGTAAACAGCTTTTATGATAGTGAGTGCAACATCGTGAGGCCCGACCGCAGGACTCGGTTTGCCTTTTAAATATATTGCTATTACCTGGGGGTATTTCATATCATAGGTTTGTCCCAACAACTGCTTGACCAATTCTCCGCCGCCTTCTCCCACACCCATCGTGCCTAAAGCGCCGTACCTCGTATGACTGTCGGAACCCAAAATCATTCCGCCGCATTTGGCCATCATCTCTCTATTGTAAGAGTGTATTACTGCCAAGTTTGGCGGCACATAAATACCACCGTACTTCTTAGCGGCTGAAAGGGCAAATTTATGGTCATCCTCATTGATGGTTCCGCCAACGGCACACAGACTATTGTGACAGTTTGTTAAAACGTAAGGTATCGGGAATTTATCCATGCCGCTTGCCCTAGCGGTTTGGATAATACCCACGTAGGTAATATCGTGAGAAGTGATGGAGTCAAATTTCAACCTGAGAAAGTCAGCGTGCTCCGACTTGTTGTGCGAGGCCAAAATTTTGTAGGCCATCGTTCCTTTTTTAGCATCATCCAGGCTGAAGTCTTTGCCCAGTTTTGACTTTACAGCACTTTTAAAAGCATTTTTTTCAGTGATAATTTCCCTGCCATTTAGGATTAAGACATCGCCATCGACAAGTTTGATCAATATACAGTCCTCCCATCATTTTTAGTAAATTCTATACAATATTGTACGGTTTAAACGGAAATAGGTCTAATACTAATTGTTTATGAATACCATAGGCTTTGTCAATACCTAAAAATGGAATGCTGCTATATGCTTTTTGATATGGAAATATTACTGCATACTATTCCATTTTACACTCAAAGGAATCTGAATAAAAGACAAACACCCCTATATAGCGAAAATTCAAGCTTATAATTATTGTGAGAATAGACCTATAGTTATTTCCTATATTAAGCATATATAAGTCCTATTGGATTAACAGAAAATTTTGATATATAATTTTATTCGAAGCAAAACTGTATACAATTTTGCATACATATATAACTTATAAAGTAATTAAATAAAAAATTGATCGAAAACTATATAATTTGGTGGGGTGAAAAGTGAATGAGTTAGAGAAATTAGCTGAATTCATAGTGAATTTTAAACTTGACAATGCCCCTTCTGAAGCGGTAGATGCGGCAAAAATATGTATTTTAGACTCCTTTGGGGCTGCAGTAGGGGCCTGTAAAGACGAATTAATAGAATCGATCGTTGAAGAGTATAAGCTTTACTACCCAAATGAAAATCAGGTCAATATATGGGGAAAAAACATTAAAATGCCACTGTTTCAGGGCATATTCTTAAATGCTCTGATGGGTCACAGGTTGGAATTGGATGATGTGCATACAAAGTCTAAAACTCACATTGGCACCGTAGTTGTACCTACCGGAATATGTCTAGCTCAAGCTTTATACCTATCCGGTTCAGAATTATTGGAAGCGGTCATATGCGGCTACGAAACTATGTCGAGGATAGGAATGGGCTTTGGAGTATCAAGCCATAGGAAAAAAGGTTGGCATGTAACCTCTACAGCCGGCACATTCGGAGCAGCAGCCGTGGCATCGAAACTATTAAAGCTAGATGTAGAAAAGACGGTATATGCCCTTGGAATGGCAGGGACCCAATCTTTTGGATTATGGGCATTTTTGGAGGACAGTGCAAGTTCCAAAATCTTGCATCCTGCGAGGGCAGCCCAATCTGGCGCTGAAGCCGCAGTGCTTGCCAGGTCTGGGATGACAGGACCCAGAAGTATTTTGACTGCCAAGGACGGTAGCCTGTTTAGAGCAATGTCCGACGAATATGATTTATCACTGGTTTCCAAAGATTTAGGGTCAGTCTATGAAATACTTAATGTAGATAACAAACCCTATCCCTGCTGCAGGAGCACCCATTGTGTCATCGATTCTGCAATTAAACTTAGAGAGGAATACGATATAGATGTTAATGCTATTGATGAAATTATAGTAGAAACTTATCAAGTAGGCTACATGCAGTGCGGGGTGACTGAAGGAAGCAAGAATCCAAAAACTGCGACGGAAGCCAAATTCTCTGCGCCTTATACTTTCGCCGTTGCTTTTCTAAAGGGGAATGTCACCCTAGAAGACTTTAAGTTAGAAAATATAGCAGGGGCCAAAGTCAGGGAATTACTCAGAAAAGTTACCGTACTACCAAATGAGGAGTTTACCAACAGATATCCCGAACACTGGGGTTGCAAAAGCACCCTGAGACTCTTTGATGGAACAGAGTATACGGCTGAAGTTGCAGATGCTCTAGGAAGTGTCTACAATCCCATGTCTAAAAAAGCTGTAAAGAATAAAGTAATACCCCTTTTGAAAGTAGGATACGATGATGCCGAAAATATGACAGAGAAGATACTAAATATAGAAGAATGCCCTGATTTAACTTTTATCTGGTGAGGAAAGATTTTATGAAAAAAATAACCGTCCCTTATGGAAAAGAGCATGTGTCTGCATTTGTGCCTGAGGAAGTGAAGGTCCAATACATAGATTATAAAGGTACAGATATCGGATTAGATGAAGAGAAAATGCTTTTTGATGCAATGGACAAGCCTATAGGTTCTCCTAAGTTGGAAGACTTAGTTAGTCTAGATGATAAGGTTCTAATCGTGGTTAACGACCACACAAGACCGGGTCCTAATAAATTAATAGTGCAAGAAATACTAAAAAGATTGAGAAACAAGGGTCTAGATAAAGGGCAGATTAAATTTGTTATAGCAACAGGTAGTCACAGAGGGTCTAGCAGAACTGAATTAATAGATATTCTGGGCGAGGATGTGGTCGACGATTTTGAAATCATCATGCATGATTGTAAAGACGATAAAAACCTGGTCTATTTAGGAGAATCTATATACAATGTTCCCATATATGTCAACAAAGCTCTGACAGAATGTACATTTTGCATATCAACTGGTCTCATTGCTCCTCACCATTCAGCTGGCTTCAGCGGCGGACGCAAGAGCATAGTCCCCGGCTTAGCGGGATTTGAAACATTAAAAATCCATCACTCGCTTCCCATCAGGCCTTATGAACCTGCCATGGGGTTTATATACGGCAATCCTTTTCACGAAGTAGCTGTAGAGGTTGCAAAGAAAGTGAATGTGAAGTTTATCGTAAATGCTGTTCAAAATCCCCATAAACAAAATATTGCCTTCGTGGCAGGTGATTTAATAGAAGCACATAGAAAAGGGGTTGATATATGCAAGGGGGTTAGTGAAGTAAGTATCGAAGAAAAGGCAGATATAGTTATTACATCTCCAGGGGGGTATCCAAGGGATACCAATCTTTATCAAGCACAAAAGGCATTGTCAGTTGCAGAACTAATAGGTAAGCCAGGTTGCGTGTTTATTCTTGTGGCAGAATGTAAAGATGGTATAGGAGAAGGTGTGTTTAAGGATTGGCTTGTTGAATCCGATAGCCCTGAAGAAGTAATAGAAAGGTTTAAGAGGGAAGGATATGATGTGGGAAGCAACAAGGCATTCATGTACGCAAGGGCAATGTGCAAAGGCAGAATAATTGTTGTTTCGCGGTGCTTAAATGGGGAAGAGCTGAACGAAATGATGTTGGGATGGGCACAAGACCTCCAGGATGCCCTAGATATGGCATTTCGCATAAAAGAGCCCAACATAATATCGGTTCTTCCAAATGCTGTTAATATTATCCCTAAAATAATAAAAGGAGATGATAAGTGTGAGAAATAAGCTCTTACTGTTTGGCTTGGTTTTAGTACTATCACTTTCCTTGGTAGCTTGCGGAGGCAAGCAGGAAGCTACTCCACCTGAAGGTGAAGCTGAAGGGGAAGCAGCCGAATGGGTATTTGAAAGGCCTATTGAAATAATAATACCTTTCGGCCCTGGCAGCGGAACGGATACAACTATTAGAGCTTGGGCTCCCTTAGCTGAAAAAGAACTGGGCGTACCCATAAACATCCAGAACGTCGAAGGAGCCGGTGGAATCAAGGGTGCTGAGTATTTAGCAAATCAGGAGAGGGACGGTTATACTTTCGGAATGTTTACTCCATCCCACGTCATTGCAGCAGTTACAGGGACAGCAAACTTCGATATATTAAACGAAACTGTCCCGGTTGTTAGATTGGTTCACGACACCAATATTATTTTGGCAGGAAAGCATACCCCCTACAACAACCTTGAAGAATTAATAGAATATTGCAAGTCAAACCCCGGTAAAAAACCCTCATTGGGCATGATGTCGATTCAAGGTATAGACGGGGCTGCAGCTAAGCAGCTTTGCGATGAGGCAGGTATTGAATTGGAATTTATACCTTATGGAAGCGGTGCTGAAGCTAATGCAGCTGTTTTGGGCGGTCACACGGACATGGTATTGACAAGCCCCTTTGATGGAAATGCTTACATAGAATCAGGAGATATGAAGGGTATAGTATTGTTGGCAGAGCAGAGAGCGTCAAGTTTGCCTGATATACAGTGCACCGGCGAACTGGGCATAGATGCATATATAGGACCCTGGAGAGGGCTTGTCGCAATGAAGGGAACTCCACAGGGCGCTATAGATGCATTAGAATCAGCAGCCAAGAAAGTCGAAGAAAAGCAAGAGTGGAAAGATTGGAAAAAATCGGTGTCACTTGACGACAGACCAGGATTTGCCGATCAAGAGCAGTTTACACAGATATGGTTTGAATACTATGAAGCTATGAAGGAGCTGCTAGCTAATTAAACATCCTGAGATAAGTATTACGCTGCATGGAAAGAAAAACTCCCATTACTAGTAGGGTGAAAATAAGATATTGACAGATAACTGAGAATTAATTTTAGGGTTGAATTTGAGTCATAAAACGTTATCAGAACGTTTTATGACTCAACGCCCTTGCAATAGATGGTGAAAAAGAATTGAGCAATTTACAGAACTGCAAAGCCGGGTTTTTTCATACAACAAATAAGGAGTGAATCGGATGGTTCAAGAGTTAGTCTTTAACGTTGCCTTATTGATATTCTTCATCTATTGTTATTTTTACATAGGTGCAACTGCTCCGGAACCAATTCCAGGCCAAATGGATGGTGCACAATGGCCTAGGATGTTAATAGTGCTTTTAGTCATATTACTTTGTGCCAATATTTATAAAATATTAAAAAACCGACCTAAAGGGGAAAATTTCAAGATAGCCCTTGATATAAAAGGCATACTCACAAGCAAATTGTTCATAGGATCCATGTTGGTACTAGTTTATTCTTATGCCCTTGATTATATAGGATTTATATTCGGTACTATAGTATTCTTTATAGCTTATTCCAGCTTATTAGGGGAAAGAAAAATTAGCAAATTGTTAATCGTATCTGTAGTTTGCACAGCAGTACTGTATATCATTTTTGATGTGGGTTTGGATATATTTCTACCGAGGGGCAAGGGAGTTTTTAGAAATATTGCATTAATGATTGAATCCATATTCTAGGAGGATTTTACTATGCAAGCTATGGAAATTATTAAATTGGGCTTTGAAGTCGTATTTGTTCCCAGCACTTTGATTTTAATATTCTTTGGAACTGTAATCGGAGTTATTTTTGGCGCTTTACCTGGTGTTAGTTCTACAATGGCTGTTGTCTTAGCTCTCACTTTTACTTATGGTCTGGATCCCGTGACATCGATAGCTTTTCTGGTAGCTGTATACTGTGCTGCAATAACTGGCGGAGGAATAACAGCAGTACTGTTTAAAATACCGGGAACCCCTTCTAATGCACCTACGACCTTTGACGGACACCCTATGGCAGCGGGAGGTCAGCCCCTGAAAGCATTAAGTATTGCGTTAATTACTTCCGCTTTAGGTGGGATTGCGGCGGCTATTTTAATGTTATTAGTAACCCCTCAACTTTCAGCAGCCGCACTAAAATTCGGATCTTCCGAGTTATTTGCCATATCTGCTATGGGACTATCCGTTTTGACCGCACTGGATGAAGGCAATACGATTAAAACTTTGATATCGGGTCTTATGGGCCTGCTCTTGGCAACCGTCGGTATGGATCCCATATACGGGTTTCCTAGGTTTACCTGGGGCAACTCCACACTGCTCTCGGGCATTGAGATGATACCTGTTATGATCGGAATGTTTGCGGTAACTAAAGTCTTAAACGAAACGGTGGAAAGGAGCAAGTTACAAAATATAGATGAGGCAAAAAGGGATAAAATACGTGACGGGATAGTAAAACTTAAAGAACTGTGGGCAATGAAAGGCACAATAGTGCGGTCGGGTATATTGGGAACAATAGTCGGAATACTTCCCGGTGCAGGGGCTACCATAGCTTCATTTTTAAGCTATTCAACGGAAGTCAAACTGTCAAAAAACCCCGGGAACTACGGTCACGGCGAACCGAGAGGTATAGCAGCTGCTGAAACTGCAAACAATGCAGCCACAGCCGGTTCAATGGTGCCTCTATTATCCCTCGGCATTCCAGGAGGAAATGCGGCCGCAATTATGATGTCCGCTCTTATTATGAAAGGTGTCCAGATGGGGCCGATGCTGCTGCAGAGACAGCCTGAGTATATGGGCTCGGTATTTGTTTCCATGATGTTCACGAATATTGTTATGGTCTTTGTTTCCTTTGCCGTTGCGAAAGTGTTTGGTAAGGTACTGTCAATTCCGTATAGTATCTTAGGCACTTTAATACTGCTTTTGGCTACAATTGGCAGCTATGCACTACAAAACAATACTGGAAATGTAATCTTGATGGTAATAGCAGGCATATTCGGCTATGCTTATTCAAAATTTGGCTTCAACATTCCTGCATTGATCTTGGGATTGGTACTCGGGCCCATAGTAGAGACAAACTTAAGAAGAGCAATAATGCTTGAACAGGGCAACGTATTAGCAGTATTTACCAAACCGATAACAGCTGTATTGATAATTGTTAGCATAGCATCGTTACTACTGCCGATAGTAAAACCTCTAATTGATAAGAAAAAAGTAAATGCCACTAATTAAATTTAATACCCTCATTCGAGAATGAGGGTATTAAACATAGACAATAAAACCCGGAAAGGGATAATTAAGTATGCAGAATTTTTTACTGACAATAGCTCTAGGGGCAATTCTGGGTTATGTTTTTTGTAGACTCGGTATACCCGGCGGAATGATGGTGGGAAGCATAATCGCTGTTTCGATATGGAATATAGCAACAGGATTGGCCTTTATGCCGGCTGAAAGCAAGGTATTGGCCCAAATAATTGCAGGAGCTTTTATAGGGGCAGGTATAGAAAAAAGTGATTTGATTAGGCTCAAACACATAATTAGGCCGGCAATTGCATTGCTCTCAGGAATGCTTGTCGTAAACATCGCTTTAGGTTTTTTAATGTATTTTATCAGTCCGATGGATTTAACCACCGCATTGATGTGTGCAGTTCCTGGGGGCATCAGCGAAATGCCCATAATAAGTGTGGAGCTTGGGGCAGATGCCTCCAAAGTTGCGCTTATGCAGTTTATAAGGCTAGTCTTTGGCGTTGGAGTGTTTCCAACGATGATAGACAAAGTATCAAAACTGTATTTTTTAAGAGAAATGGAAAACTCCGAAGCCTATAAAAGAAAAGTGACAACAAAAGATAATCCTTTATACTTATTGCTAACTCTTTTAATTGCAAGCACCTTTGGGATACTTGGGAAGATATCCGGAATACCTTCTGCCATCTTGGTGTTTTCCATGATAAGCATAATAATATTAAAACTGACAACCGGGAAAGCGAGTATGCCCTTGTTTATGCGTAGAATGGCCCAAGTATTGTCAGGCGCTTATATAGGCACTAGCATCGGTTTAGAGGAAGTATTGGAGATGAGGCACCTCGTGTTGCCGGCAGTTGTTCTAATATTAGGTTACATGACGGCATGCTTTGTAATCGGTCAGCTGCTAACTAATAAATATCGCATGCAAATGAATGAATCCATGTTGGCAGCAACACCGGCTGGTGCAACGGATATGGCACTGATTTCGGCTGATATAGGGATAGAGAGTGCGGACGTAATAGTTCTACAAATTATCCGCATGATTACTGTCATCTCGCTGTTTCCCCAAATTATACGATTGATTGTATTCATTACTGAATAAAGGAAGAGAAGATCATGGGAGATTTAGCCTTGAGAACCGTAAACTTGAATAGAGAAAGGGAAAGGAAGGAAGTAGAACTGTTTTTACATAGATTTGAATTAATTCTTGAAAAGGATGTAGAGTATACCTTAGCACTTTACGATGGTGAGAAATTAATAGGAACCGGCTCCGTATCGGGCAATGTGCTAAAGTGCATAGCTATTGACCCCAACTACCAAGGGGAGGGTATGACTAATAAACTTCTCTCAAATCTGATGAACTATCAATACGATAGGGGCCGCACTCGTTTGTTTATATTTACCAAACCGGTGAACAAAAGAATATTCCAGGATATGGGCTTTACCGAAATTACCCATATAAACGATACAGTTTCCTTGCTTGAAAACGATCCGAAAGGTTTAAGCAGTTTTCTAGATGAATTAAAGGCTAAGAGGCGAGAAGGCAAGGTAATATCAAGTATTGTCATGAACTGCAACCCTTTTACACGGGGACATCAGTTTTTGATTGAACATGTTTCTAAGAATAGTGATGTAGTTCATATCTTTGTCGTTTGGGAAGATAGGTCAATATTTCCGAATGAAGTTAGATACAGGTTGGTGAGAGCCGGAACAAAACACTTACCTAATGTGATAATTCACCAGGGTAAAGATTATATTATTTCCAACTCAACATTCCCTTCTTATTTTATCAAAGAAAAAAACTCAATTGTAAAGATACATGCTCAATTGGATCTGAAGATTTTTGGAGAATTCATTGCACCTGTCTTAGGTATCAACAGGAGGTATGTAGGCGAAGAACCGGTTGACCCTGTTACCAATGAATACAATACGGTGATGAAAAGTCTTCTGCCCAAATACGGCATCGAAGTATTCGAAGTAAAAAGATTAGAGTTTGAAGGCTTGGTCATTAGTGCTTCGAGAGTCAGGCAGGCGATAAAAAATGATAATGTTGAATCGATTAAGGATATGGTTCCAAAAAGCACATATGATTTTTTGGTATCCGATGAGGCTAAGCCGATTATTGACAGAATAAAAAATCTCTAGGGGAGGTATAGCATTTGGAAATCAAAAGGATCGGCAGGGCAGGCACCGTTGAATCAAATGATATCAATATTGTTATTGAACCGTCGGATAAAGAAGATATAGAAATCGAATTGCAGAGTGCAGTAATAAAGCAATTCGGGGAACACATTAAAGCCCTTATTATAGAAATATTGCGGAGCAAAGGGATAAAAAGTGCTTACGTAAAAGCCGTAGACAAGGGCGCAATAGATTGCGTTATCAAGGCAAGAACACTGACGGCTCTTTATAGAGCAGCTGAGTCTGAAGAATATGAGTGGGAGGTGTGATGGCATGGTAAGGCTGAGAAGAACCATGATGTACGTTCCTGGCAATAATCCCGCAAATATTATGGGAGCCCATCTATACGGAGCTGATTCTATAATGTTTGATTTGGAAGACTCAGTATCCATAAAGGAGAAAGACTCGGCAAGGTTCCTGGTGCATAACGCATTAAAGACACTTGATTTTGGAAATACTGAGACGGTAGTCAGAATAAACGGCCTTGACACACCTTTCGGAAGAGAAGATTTGGAAGCCATTGTTAGGGCAAGACCCGATGTTATAAGAATACCTAAAACTGAAAAAGCCCAGGACGTCCTTGAGGTGGAATCCATTATATCGGAAATAGAAGAAAAAGCCGGCATTGAAGTCGGAACCACAAAACTGATGGCAGCCATTGAAAGCCCCTTGGGTGTAATAAATGCCTTTGAAATAGCTAAATCCAGCAAAAGGTTGATAGGAATTGCCTTAGGTGCTGAAGATTTCGTTACAAGCATGAAGACCGAAAGGTCTAAAGATGGCCTTGAGCTGTTGGTGGCAAGGAGCCAAGTACTGATGGCAGCTAGGGCTGCTAATATCTATGCCTTAGATACGGTATTTTCGGATATAAACGATGACGAAGGTTTTATTAAAGAAGTAAAGCTCATTAAACAGCTGGGCTTTGACGGCAAATCCGTAATACATCCGAGGCAGGTGACACTTGTGCATCAGGTCTATACTCCAACTAAGAAGGAAATCGATTATTCCATACGCGTATTAAATGCCATAGATGAAGCTGAAAAGAGATCTTCTGGCGTCATAGCCTTGGATGGTAAAATGATCGATGCTCCAATTGTTGAGAGAGCATACAGGGTTTTAGAGTTAGCCAAAGCATCTGGAGTATATAAGGGGGACTATTAATATGATAAAGAATGGAGTAGGCAGGGAAATACCTGAACACCTGGAACACATCGGAAACCTCATACCTTACGAAAGCCCTTTTAGCATCATTCCCGAGGGGAATAAAGCAGGGCGAAAACTAAAGAGACAACTGCCCCATAAAAGTAAACTTGTGAGTTCTATTAAAGAAGCAGTGAGAGCTTGCGGCCTAAAAGATGGGATGACCATATCATTCCACCATCATTTAAGAAACGGTGACTACATAGTGAATATGGTTATTGATACAATCGCATCCTTGGGCATAAAGGACATTAAATTGGCTCCAAGTTCCCTTAATCCTTGCCACGCACCTTTAATAGAGCATATAAAGAATGGAGTAGTGACAAGCATTGAAACGAGCGGTATACGGGAACCCCTTGGAACGGCAATTTCGCAGGGTATTTTACCTAAACCATTAATCATAAGATCCCACGGCGGCAGAGCTAGAGCTATAGAAACCGGCGAATTAAAAATAGATGTTGCCTTTTTAGGAGTGCCTTGTTGCGACGAATACGGCAATGCAAACGGTTTTTACGGAAAATCGGCCTTCGGTTCCCTGGGATATGGTTTGGTAGATGCAAAATATGCCGATAAGGTAGTTTTGATCACCGATAACTTGGTTGACTACCCGTGTTTGCCAGCCAGCATAAATCAGACCCAGGTCGACTTTGTCGTTAAAGTTGATTCTATCGGCGATCCTAAAGGCATAGTTTCAGGTGCAATAAGGTTTACAAAAAACCCTAGAGATATCTTGATAGCTGAAAATGCCGTAAAAGCCATTGAAGCCTCTGGGTACTTTAAAAACGGGTTCTCTTATCAGACCGGAGCAGCAGGAGCATCCTTGGCAGTAACCCAATTCTTAAGAGAAAAGATGATTAAACAAAACATTAAGGGCAGTTTTGCCTTAGGCGGCATAACTTCGCAAATAGTTCAATTATTAGAAGAAGGACTGTTTGGAGGTATATTTGACACGCAGTGTTTTGATTTAGATGCGGTAAGGTCAATAGGGGAAAACCCAAAACACTTTGAGATAGATGCGGCTACTTACGCCAGCCCCTTTAATGCGGGTTGTATTGCCAATTATCTGGATATACTGATGCTTGGCGCTTTAGAAATAGATACGGATTTCAATGTCAACGTGATTTCAGGCTCTGATGGTATTATTAGTCAAGCGGCAGGAGGCCATCCTGATGCAGCAGCGGGCGCAAAAATGTCCGTGATCTTAGCGCCACTAATTAGAGCGAGAATACCGATTATTGTTGACAGGGTCACCACCGTCGTCACTCCGGGTGAAACCGTTGATGTAATTGTAACTGACTATGGTATTGCAGTAAATCCAAGAAGACAGGATTTGATAGAGCGGTTTAAAGATGCAAGGTTGAATCTTTACACTATTGAAGAACTGAAGGAAATTGCTGAAAAGATTACGGGCAAGCCTGACAAAATTGATTTTACAGATAGGATTATTGGAGTAGTACAGTACAGAGACGGTTCTGTTATTGATGTGTTAAGAGAAGTGAAAGATATATAAAGAAATATCAAAAAGGTTTGTGATAAAATGAAAAAGACGAAGAGAGTTCCGGTAAGCATATATGCTTACAACAAAATTAAAACTGCAATACTGAACAACGAACTAATGCCCGGGGAAAAATTAGTTGAAGCATCCTTAGCGGAGACCCTTAATATGAGTAGAACTCCTATAAGGGAGGCTCTTCGTCAATTGGAACAGGAGGGTTTCGTAACTTATTATCCGCAAAAGGGTTCGATCGTTAGTCATATATCAACTACTTTAGCTCAAGAACTATACGAAGTAAGAGAAGTGCTGGAAGGATTAGCAGTTAGGCTTATTTGCGAAAGGGCGGATGATATAGAACTGGTTATACTAAAGAATATTGTAGATGAAATGGGAGAAGTCATATCAAATAAGGATTACAGCACTCACGTATCTCTCCAAAAGAAGTGGACGGAAAACATTATTCTCCTCGCTAAAAACAAAATACTACAAGATAAATTGACTTCTTTAAATGAACATCTTGCAAGATTGAGGAAAATATCCCTTGCCAATCCCGACCAAAACTTAGAAGCGTATGATGAGATAGTATTGACCTTATCGGCCATTATGGACAGAGATCCAATGAGAGCAGAAAAATTAGCAAGACAACACGTGATAAATGCTAAGAAAAGATATTACCAGTATATAAATCTGCTGTAAAAACAAATGCTCCTAGAAGGAGCGTTTGTTTTGGAATGTCAAAATGAATTTTGCATCACTTACGGAAAACTAGGTGCTTGAAGAGCGCTGATCAAAATGGTAATATACATATTAAATTTATAGCAATCATTATTGCAATACTGGAGGGATTTACATGATAAAAGTAGTAGTAAGCGGTGCAAAAGGTAAAATGGGCAGAGCCATATCTCGGCTGATAGGTCATAAAATGGATATGAAAGTTATTGCAGGTTATGATATCTATTATGAAGAAAGCGATATAGTCATATATGATGACCTGAATAAAATTCCGGATACTCCCGATGTGATTATAGACTTTTCCCATCCCACTGTTGTAAAAAAGCTCACCGAATATGCTGTGGATAAAGGAGTTGCATTAGTCGTCGGCACTACCGGCCTGGAAGATGAACATAAGGAAATGCTTTTAAACGCTTCAAAGAAGGTTCCCGTCTTTGTTTCGCACAATATGTGCATGGGAGTATTTTTACTAATAAACTTGGCAAAACAGGCATCTAAAGTACTCCAAGGCTATGATATTGAGATTGTAGAAAAACATCACAATCAAAAGATAGATGCTCCCAGCGGAACAGCTATAATGATTGCAGATGCCATTAAAGAGGTTAGAAAAGATGCAGATTATGTATACAGCAGGGCCGATGTCAGGAAAAAACGGGGGAAAGAGGAAATCGGCATTCATTCTATTCGAGGGGGCAACTTGGTAGGTGAGCACACGGTTTTATTAATAGGTGAAAATGAAACAATAGAAATAACCCATAAACTGGCATCAAGGGAGGTTTTAGCTGCCGGTGCAGTCGATGTCATCAGGTTTATTGCCAAACAAAAACCGGGCTATTACACCATGAAGGATCTGATGAATTCTAGTCTAAATTAGCGTTTTTGACCGCAATAGGGGCAATATGCAAAATTGGGGTGTATATAAGCTCCGCAGTTGGGACAAACATTACTTGGCATTTGCATTTTACGCAGTCGGTCAAAATCGACATCCTCACTGCGCCTAAGTTCGTCTACATAGTCAGCATCTACCATATAAATACTTCCGCAGCATCTTAACCGAAGATAATATTGTCTGTTCCATTTAAAAAGCGGAATGAAAAAGAAGTGAAAATATGTATATGATTCCATTAGCTCCGCCCTAGTCAGCCTTCCACAATCGGGACAGATAATGTTGTCAAACTCCTTTATTGTGCGTTCTTTTTGCTGAATTCCAAAGATGCCAAAGAAAAACACAAAAATTCCCCCTAAAGAAAGCTAGATCATTAATGTAAATTATACAACAATTAAATAGTTAAATAAAGCCCCAAAGCTGTTCTATAGTTTTGGGGCTTTTACGTAGCAGGAAAGCTATCGATAGGCACCATTAAGCTATACAAAATATAAAATCTTGGAGTCCGGGAAACTTTCCCGGATTTTTTCTAGGAAGAAAGATTTCATTTCAGCCATCTGTTCCTTAGGGTAAACATATTTTCCATATCCAAATTGACCGTATTTAAATCTTCTTTCCTCTTCATCAAGAGGAAGTTGTGTTTTGGGGAAAACTTCTAAAATATTTTTCTTTGCTTTTTTGGTAAAGCGATGGGTGATTAGTTCAAAGGCCGGTGGAGTGCTTAATTTACCGGAAAGCTGTTGAGCTAGGCTCTCAAGCATTTGTACGTACTCTTTTCTCCACTCTGGATAATAGAAAATAGGGCCTATTATAAAACCCATTGGATAGCCGGCAGATGCTACTTTTACCGATGCATTAATCCTTTCATCTAAAGCTGGCGTTCGGTGTTCAAATTTTCGTATTACACTTTCCGAGTTAATGCTGAATCTAAAGGTCGTATGACCCTTATGCTCTACATTAAGGAGGGAATCAACATTTGTAAACTTGGTTACAAATCTAAAGCGGCCGAATTCTTCCCTACCGAAAAACTCTATGGATTCTTTTAATAAACCGCTGTAAGGTTCCACGGGTAGAGGGTCGGATGTAGCAGAGCCTTCAAAAATAGTTGTCTCCGGCTTTCTGTTATTTATATACTCTTTTGCCCTAGACAGGATGTCGTCAATATTTACATATACCCTAATGTAAGGTTTCTTGCCCAATGTGGTATTAAGATAACAGTACTCGCATTCCCCGATACAGCTAGTTACCAGTGGCAATTGGTAATGGGCTGAAGGCTTACAGGTTTGAAAATCCAGGGTCCTTCTTATCCCCACAACCAGGGTCCTTTTCCCTTCAAAGTAGGCTTCCTGGGCGGTTTTGCCGGGTATTCCCATTACACGATTGTGCGAGCCTATAAAAGATGTTTCAACACCTAGTTCGTGCATTTTGTGGTAGATGTGCTTTCCTATGGGATAATTTAGTGCATCTCTTTCAAACAGAGCCCTTCTTGGTACGAACATATCCATGAAATCATCACCATGAATTAGTTTATCCGATTTAGCGAGTTTAAAACCCGAAGCATCATCCGAAAATAGAAAGTTTTTTGTCACACTAAAAGGATTTTTTACATCCATAGACGAAGTAAAATATTACAGGAGCTTCGATTTACGAGTTGTGGGGGGATAGCATGGAAAAGCTTGAAGATATTATTCAAGCGATAGATTTTGTGTTAAAACACGTTCACGAAGGGATAGTGATTGCCGATCGGAACGGAAAAGTCATTTATGTGAATGAAGCCAATGAAAGGATTACGGGATTAGATAACAAAAAGGTCTTGGGAAAACAAGTAATAGATGTGGTTCCTACTTCGTCAATAATGGATGTTATATATTCCGGCAAGGAAAAACTTGGTGTCAATACAAAAGTTGGCGATAAATATGTGTATTCAAATATAGTGCCAATACGCAAAGACGGTGAGGTCATAGGTGGCATATCAGTATTTTTAGATATGACAGAGGTGGAAAAACTCACTCGAGAGCTGAAAGAAGCCAAGCAAAAAATTAATTTCCTGTCTAAGCAGTTGTCCGGCTTTATAGGTGATAAAGATTTTATTGTGGGGAAAAACCCTAAAATGCAAAAGGTTTTGCAGATTTCGCAAAAAGCTGCAGGAGTCATTTCCAATGTGCTCATCACCGGTGAAAGTGGGACCGGAAAAGAAGTGGTAGCCAGATACATCCATAAAAACAGCCCCCGAAAAAACAAACCCTTTGTAGCGGTAAACTGTGCGGCCATTCCCGAAAGCTTACTGGAAAGTGAATTATTTGGATATGAACCGGGGGCCTTCACCGGAGCACATCCAAAAGGTAAAAAAGGCCTTTTCGAAAGGGCGGAAGGAGGAACTATTTTTTTAGACGAAATAGGAGATATGCCTTTTCCCCTCCAGGTGAAACTATTAAGGGTGCTTCAGGACAGTGAAATCAGGCCTTTGGGCGGCGAGCACAAAATAAAGCTCGATGTAAGAGTAATATCAGCAACAAACAAATCTCTAGAAGTCATGGTGGAACAGGGCAGCTTTAGGGAAGATCTATTTTACAGATTAAATGTCATACATATTAAGCTTCCGCCTTTAAGGGAACGAAAAGAGGATATTTCCATTTACGTGAAATATCTCATGGACAAGATCAAGCATCGTCTGGATAAAGAAATTCACAACATCACACCGAAGGCCTTGCGTACCTTGATGAATTACCACTTTCCAGGAAATATTAGGGAACTGGAAAACATACTGGAAAAAAGTATAGTAATGGATGAAGACGGAATTATAGATGTGGACGACTTGCCGGAATTTCTCAACCTTGAATCAAGACAAAACGGCATATATATAGATTTTGAACATGATTGGCCGGCATTAAGTGACGTAGAAAGAACCATGATAGAAAAAACCCTAGTAGCTTTTCCTAATAAGACAAAGGCTGCACAAGTCCTCGGCATATCCAGGGCGACTTTATATAGAAAAATGAAAGAATTAGGATTGGATTAACAGCGTATCAAATTGAGACACTCGTATTTAAATAATTTACCAAAAATAAAGAAGTTTCAAATGCATGATTCAATATGAGACAATAACAAGTAATATCGTCTCATATTAACACAATATCAACTGTAATTCTAAACGAATATATTTATGAGTCATCAATTAGAACTCCTCCCGAGTCATGATTCTACGCACACCGGGGCCTAATAACTTCTTTGCATTCAGCTTTGGCATGAATTTTGCAAAGAGATGTTATTGAACAAAAAAAGAGGGGAGGAGTTTTAGTATGTTTAAACGAGTGCCGGAACCATTCAAAATAAAGATGGTAGAACCTTTAAAGATTAAAAGCAGAGAGGAAAGGATAAAAGCGCTGGAAGCTGCAGGGTACAATCCATTTTTATTGGATTCAGATGATGTGTATATAGACCTCCTCACTGATAGTGGTACAGGTGCCATGAGTGATTATCAGTGGTCGGGTTTAATGTTGGGGGATGAATCCTACGCAGGCAGCAAAAACTACAGGAATCTAAAAGAGACTGTTGAGGACTTGTTTGGTTATTCGTACGCTCTTCCTGTGCATCAGGGAAGAGGCGCTGAAAAAGTATTATTCCCGTGCTTAATAAAAGAAAAGGGTCAATTCGTTTTGGGGAATATGCATTTTGACACCACTAAGGCCCATATTGAGTTAAATGGCGCACGAGCTGTAAATCTAGTTACTGAAAAAGCTTTTGATACTGCTACTCCTTATGATTGGAAGGGGAACTTTGACCTTGACAAGCTAGAAAGCTTCATAAAGGAACATAAACCGGAAAATGTGGCATTTATATTGATTACCGTAACCTGCAATAGCGCCGGTGGCCAGCCGGTCTCTATGGCCAACATAAGGGCCGTAAGCGAAATAGCCAAAAAGTATAATATTAGAGTATTTTTCGATGCCGCAAGATTTGCTGAAAACGCCTACTTTATAAAACAGCGAGAAAATGAGTATAAGGATAAAAGTATCAGAGAAATTGTGAAAGAAATGTTCTCTTACGCGGATGGCTTTACCATGAGTGCCAAAAAAGATGCTATAGTAAATATTGGCGGCCTTATAGGAATAAAGGATGATGAAGATTTATACAATGACGCATCCAGTAGAATCGTACCTTACGAAGGCTTTATAACTTACGGTGGTCTTGCAGGAAGGGATATGGAATGTCTTGCACGGGGTCTTGAAGAAGGCATTGATGAAGACTACCTGCATTATCGCATATCACAGGTTGCCTACTTAGGTCACCGATTGATTGAAGGAGGAATCCCCATTCAGACCCCGACGGGTGGCCATGCGGTGTTTGTGGATGCCAAAAAATTACTCCCACACATACCGTACTATCAATTTCCTGCTCAGGTATTGGTAAATGCCTTGTATATCGAATCGGGTGTAAGGGCTGTGGAAATAGGTTCCTTCATGCTGGGAAGAGATCCCGAGACCGGAGAGCAGTTAGAATCTCCTTTAGAGCTGATGAGACTTACAATTCCGCGAAGGGTATATACTAACGATCACATGGATGTAGTTGCGGATGCGCTGATAGCTATCAAGGACAAAGCCAAGGATTTAAAAGGCTTGGAGTTTACCTATGAACCTAAAGTTTTGAGGCACTTTACTGCAAGGTTAAGACCTATAGAATAATAAAATATTGGCCACCACAGGCTTCCTTTGTGGTGGCCTGAGGTAAAGGAGGATACTATGGGAAGCAAAAAAGATGCGAAGGTCAGCCGCGGCCAATGGGCTACTAGCATCGGTTTTGTTTTAGCAGCAGCTGGTGCTGCTGTAGGATTGGGCAATGTATGGAAGTTTCCCTATCTTACAGCCTTACACGGCGGAGGTACCTTTCTCTTCGCCTATATTTTAATGCTGCTGTTTTTAGGGATACCGGTCCTGGTAACGGAAATGGTTTTGGGGAGAAGAGGGAAGCTAGATCCGGTGGGGACGTATTCAAAACTGTCCGGCGGAAGTGGCTTTTGGAAATTCGTAGGTTATGTAGCTATTTCGGTAAACTTTATAGTTTTGTCCTTTTACTCTGTAGTAGGTGGATGGATAACAAATTACATGTTTCAGTATATAATGGGTGGCATAAAAGGCGATATTGTTGAATATTTTGGTGGTTTTGTATCAAATCCTTATAGTCCCCTTTTATGGTATGCTTTATTTATGGGAATGACAATTTATATCGTAGCACAAGGTGTATCTGCTGGTATAGAAAGAGCGAGTAATATAATGATGCCTACCTTGTTCTTGCTTTTCATCATCCTTGCTATAAGGGCTGTAACCCTCCCCGGTGCAATAGAAGGCATTAAGTATTACCTGCTGCCAGATTTCAGTAAGCTTTCAGGAACTACTTTTCTAATGGCCATGGGCCAGGTGTTCTTCAGTTTAAACATTGGCGCAGGCTGCACCATGACTTATGCCAGTTATCTTTCCGATGATGAAAACATACCAAAGATGTCCCTTCAGGTGCCCTTATTGGACTTTTTAGCTGCCTTTTTAGCTGGAATAATTATTATACCTTCGGTCTTTGCATTCAATCTGGATCCTGCAGCAGGTCCGCCGCTGCTGTTTATTACAATGCCATTTGTGTTTGGAAACATGCCTTTAGGAGTTCTTTTTGGCCTAATGTTCTTTGTGCTGATGTTATTTGCAGCTTTAACTTCATCAATTTCAATGTTGGAAGTCAACACTGCTTTCTTAGTCGATAACTATAAAATAGATAGAAAAAAAGCAGCTTTGACGGCAGGATTCTTCATCTTTTTGTTGGGAATACCATCTTCGCTTGCTCAAGGAGTTTTGTCTAATTTCGCCATATTCGGCTTAGACTTTCTAAGTGCAATGGACTTTCTAGCATCCTATATACTAATGCCCTTTGGAGCCTTTATGATGACAATATTCCTAGTCAGGGTATTAGGTCTTGATGAGGCAATTAAGGAAGCTACAAATGATGGCACAATACCCTTTAAGATAAAAGAGCTGTGGAGCTTTTTAGTAAAATATGTAGTACCTATAATAATCATATTGGTGTTCTTAAGTTCAGTTGGTCTTATCTAATAAAAGCTGAATTAATGGAAAAGAGACCTACAAACAATCCCTCCGAAGAATCTCGCAGAGGGATTGTTTGTTGTTTTAGGCAAAAGAAACAGTAGAATAGCTTTATGATAATGTTTAATCTTTAGAGGATATACCGGCTTCAGCGAATGTTGACATCTCCTTTAATGTTTTCAAACTGGCATCTACCAGGTTCATGGCTAGAGCCGCACCGGTGCCTTCACCTAAACGCATATTCATAATTAGCATTGGCTTGATTTTTAAATAATCCAGCATTACTCTATGGCCGGGTTCTTCAGAAAGATGGGAGCCTAACATGTAGTTTTTGGCAAGGGGCGCTATTTCGGACGCTATTACTGCAGCTGCTCCGGAAATAAAACCATCGATAATGACCGGTACTCGATTTGCAGCACAGGCAAGTATGACCCCAGCCATGCCGGCTATTTCAAGGCCACCCACCTTAGATAACACATCAATGGGTTTTGCAGGATCAGGCTTATTCACCTCTAGAGCTTTTTCAATAGCTTCTATCTTTGTTTTCAGTCTTTCATCATCAACTCCGGTGCCGCGACCTACTACTTCTTTAACAGAAAGACCGCTGTAGGTTGAAATTATTGCTGTGCTGGGCGAGGTATTCCCAATTCCCATTTCACCGATGGCTATCAGTCCTACACCGCCATTGATGACTTCTTCTGTTATTTCAATTCCTACTTCTAAGGCCCTTATAGCCTCAGCTTCAGTCATAGCCGGTCCCTCAGCCATATTTTTTGTGCCGTATGCTACCTTTCTTTTGATAATGTTTGGCAGATCAGGTAAATCTGTGGCAACTCCAATATCTACCACATATAGGTCAGCATTTTCGTGTCTTGTCAAAACACTCATGGCCGCACCGCCATTTACAAAATTCAGCACCATTTGAGCAGTCACTTCTTGAGGATATGGAGTCACACCCTCTTTGACGATACCATGATCTCCTGCCATTAAAATCGCTGCTTTTTTCGGCAGTTCCGGAATCACGTTACCTGTTATGCCCGCAATCTGTTTTGCAATATCTTCCAGCACTCCTAAACTACCCGGGGGCTTTGTCAGTTCATCCAGCCGCTTTTGAGTTCTCTTCATAACATCCACATCTAGAGGTTTAATCTTTTGTAAAGTTAGCTCAAGCTTGTTCACAACATCTCCTCCTTAAGTTTATTATTATAATGAAACATCAAAGACGTTTGTAAACATGGATATTGTTCCTAGCTTAAAAGAGCTAAAATCTCAGACCCTGTAAACAACGATATGTGATTAGCACGTTATAAAAAAAAGTCCTAAGATTGAATGACTTTCAATCTTAGGACTTTACCATCATCCTAATAGATCTCCTTATTAGGCAGGTCTCCTGGCTTGCAGTCATCGCTCCTCCACGCCTTCCCAAAGGCTAAAAGCTCCAGTGGCAAATGTGGACAGCTCCTACTCACAGTGGCGGGTCCGCTCAGGCCTTGCACCTGATTCCCTATTCTCCCAAAATGGGCACCTAATAAGTTTATAGTATTCAGTTTACTATTATATATATTTATATTCACCATAAAAGAACGTTTTCCTTCTACTGTTATAATATTTTATTAATAAGAACGGTAAACAACTAAAATTGAAGGTCAATCAAAGGCCAAGCTGCATATCATATATTAAATTGATAAAGTTCATGAAATGTAATGCTATTGAATGCGCAAAATATGAAGATGCTTTGCCTTGTTTTAAATATTTTAAATGCAGTTTTATTTAATCTATTCAAAGCTTGGGCTTTGTAAAGTTAACATGAAAGAATAGCACCCGAAAATGGCCAATAGCTT
>ERZ773359.312-NODE-312-length-68080-cov-23.567144_pt1 | contig 68080 bp, 47 predicted proteins | sample MGYA00374955_ERZ773359 | MGnify/ENA primary metagenome ERZ773359 (study PRJEB29098, sample SAMN04486028) | biogas fermenter metagenome | study: EMG produced TPA metagenomics assembly of the Biogas fermentation microbial communities from Germany - Plant 4 DNA1... | reverse complement strand
ACCCATTTTTATGCATATAATTGTCCTATTAACCCCTTATAAAAGGAATTATTTTTACAAAAGAACCAAAGACTGGATTAAGTTTAAATTTTTAGCAGATGAAGATTTTGTAATCTGTGGTTATATTATAAAGGAGAAGGGAATCACCAGCATTATCCTAGGACAATACAAAGGAAGGGAATTAATATATAAAGGTCATGTGACCCTAGGTGTAAGATATAAGGATTTATCAATATGCGAAACTTTGCCTTCTTCTCCTTTTGCCCATACCCCTCCGGGTAATGAAAATGCTGTATGGCTAAAACCTAAGCTGGTTTGCGTAGTTGAATTTATGCCCAATGAAAAAGGTATGCTTCGACAACCTGTTTTTAAAGGATTTAGAGATGATAAAGACCCCTTAGATTGTCAAGTAGATACTCCTTAAGATATTATCCAAGTAAAATCTACAATATTTTTATCAATTCTTTTTAAAGTCTAATTTTACCATAAATCTTGACAAATTAAGGATATTTTCATAGACTAGACATAGAGTTTTGGTATCCTTAGTCTTAAGGAGGTGTAATATTATGAGAATGGTAAATAAAACCATTTCTATTTTTCTGTTGATTATTTCTATATCATTTATTATGAATGCCTGTTCAACCCCCATACCGCCAAATGATATTACTTCCTCAGATAAGCAATTTCAACTGGACTTAGTTTTTGACAAGATGGAGCCATGGCAGGTTGAATATGTAAAAGAACATCAACTAGATAAAAACACTAATATCTCAAGCTATCTAGAGCAGGAAGGAATGTTAGAAAGCTATGGGTATAAACGTAAGGAAAAGCCGGAAGAAACCATGCTACTAGATAAATATCACCAAGTGTATGGTTGGTGGTACCTGATGCGTGAAAATATGACCGTACTCCATACTGAAGAACATAGTGGCAGACAATATAGTCTTATCTTAACCCTTGGCAGTGAAGGCTGCAATGGTATACATCTTGTTTCATATGAGATAAGTAATGATACTGTAGAAATTCTAGAATATATCGATGGTGAGTTACCCATAAGCTCAGGCTTTTATCCTAATACAGGGGTGCTTCATAATGAAAATATTTTCTTTGGGATAACTAAAAAAACCCGCCTCGATACCGAGACTGATAAAAAGGTTCCATCAGATTTTCATACTTTAGAAATCTTTCATTCTGAGGGAAAAGAGTCTAAGGATCATATTAAAGATGAAGATGTTATTTTGTATTTCTTTCCGGCAGAAACTAAACTTACATCCTGTCAACTATTAAATAAAAAGGGAGAGATTGTAGAAAAATATGATTTAACAGAAGAAAGTCAGATAAATTAAAAACAGGTCCTTGAAAATAATAAAAAACTGTTCCAAAATAGTCTATAGACTTTTTGGAACAGCTTTTTCTATTATAAAATGATAGATTCAGGCATGTATCACATTTTATATATATTGCATTTTGTATATCTTATATTTTATTTGAAATAAGATACACCGGATTCGATAATTCCCATATTCTGATTACCATAAATATTAATGGCTACAGAATCTCCTGTTCTTTCAGGATGAGTCATCTTACCCATAACTCTTCCGTCAGGACTTATAATACTTTCAATGGCGTAGTAGGAACCATGTGGATTATATTCCTCATCCATAGTAGGATTACCATTTAGATCAACGTACTGGCTTGCCACTTGACCCTTCTCAAATAGCTCTTTGATTAATTCCTCACCGGCTACAAAGCGTCCCTCTCCGTGGGATGTCGGTAGGGTATATATACTATTCAGTTGGGTCTTCATTAACCAAGGAGATGCATTGGAGATAACCTTAGTATTAACATATTTGGCTATATGTTTTCCCAGATTTCCTGCAATCAGGGCAGGAGTATCTTCCTTAACCGGTCTGATTTCTCCGTAAGGAAGCAGTCCTAATCTAATTAAGGCATGGAAACCGTTAGATATACCAAGGGCAAGTCCGTCTCTATTATTTAAGAAATCATCCATTGCTTCCTTAATCTTTTCGTTTCTAAATACCAAGGCTGTATATTTTCCGGAACCGTCAGGAATTTCTGCAGTGAAATTACCGCCGGAAAATACTATAATCTGTGCTTCTTTAATGGCTTTTTCAAAGGCCTCTATGGATTCCTTTATACTACCGGGGAACATATTAGAAAATACTACTTTTTCTACCTCTGCACCGGCTGCTTTAAATGCCATAAAAGTATCATAATCGCAATTGCTACCCGGAAGTACCGGTATAAATACCTTTGGTTTAGCCACTTTATTCTTGGCTACATATACTTTTTTTGCGTCATATAACTTTGTGTAAACTTCTTCTTTAACAGAATCAGATTTAGTGGGATAAATTTCTTCCAAGGTATTTGTCCAAGCTTGTAGGGCTTCATCAATTGTAATTACTTCACTGCCATATCTAAAGCTTTCCTCTTGTGTAATTTCTCCTATTACATCATAATCATCAGCTGTAAAACCATACTCTGATAGTTTCTGTGTATCATCTTTTTTCATTTCTATAAGAATACTGCCGTAATCAGGTAGGAAAAGTTCACTTTCATCAAGGTTTTCCTTAATACTTACTCCCAGTTTATTACCGAAAGCCATCTTACTAACTGCCTCTATAATACCCCCAAAACCGATGGCATAGGCAGACACAGCTTTCTTATCCTTCATTAATTTATATAAATTGCTATATAGGGCTTTTAACTTTTCATATACCGGCAAGTCAAATGAATCCCTAGAAAGCTTGAATCTTACAAGTACATTACCTGGGCTTTTTAACTCAGTTGTTATGACATCCTTGCTTGTTGCCATATTAACAGCAAATGATACCAAGGTAGGAGGTACATCAATGTCGTTAAAAGTACCGGACATACTGTCTTTACCTCCGATAGAAGGAAGCTCAAGCTTCATCTGTGCTTCATATGCACCAAGTAGGGCTGCCAAGGGTTCACCCCAACGTTTTGGATCCTTTTCAAGCCTACGGAAAAATTCTTGGAAGCTAAAGCGTATCTTTGAGTAATCTCCTCCCGAAGCTACAATTTTTGCCACAGAAGATATTACCGCATATACAGCACCATGGAAAGGTGACCAGCTTGAAAGATAAGGATCAAAGCCATAACTCATCATGGATACATTGTCACACTTACCCTCTAATACCGGAAGCTTTGCTACCATGGTTTGAATAGGTGAATACTGATATTGACCACCGAAAGGCATGGTAACAGTTGCAGCCCCGATAGAACTATCGAACATCTGAGTCAGTCCTTTTTTAGAAGAAACGTTTAAATCGGACAAGACCTTTAACCATTTATCTTTGATACTAGCCTTATCCTCTAAGTTTAAGGCTCCCTTCTTTAGATAATTATCCTTTTCTGAAGGTATAGTAACATAGGCAGTAGCTTCCTGATGAGCACCGTTTGTATTAAGAAAGGCTCTTGATAGGTTTACAATTTCCTTGCCCCTCCATTCTATTACCAATCTATTAGTATCTGTCACTTGGGCCACAACTACTGCTTCAAGGTTTTCTTCCTTAGCATAAGCCAGCATAGTGTCCGCATCTTTAGCATCTACTACAATAGCCATCCTCTCTTGGGATTCGGATATGGCCAGTTCAGTTCCGTCTAGGCCTTCGTATTTTGTCGGAAGCTTATCTAAGTTAATTCTAAGTCCGTCAGCCAGTTCACCTATGGCCACAGATACACCACCGGCACCGAAGTCGTTACATTTTTTTATAAGAATACTGGCCTCAGGTCTACGAAAGAGTCTTAGGATATTACGCTCGATGGCAGGATTACCTTTTTGAACCTCTGCACCGGAGGTCTGGGCAGACTCTGTAGTATGACTTTTAGAAGATCCTGTTGCCCCACCAAGGCCGTCACGGCCGGTTCTTCCTCCTAAAAGGATAACAAGATCACCGGGTTCACATTTTTCCCGTTTTACATGTTTTCTGGGTGCCGCAGCCATAATAGCACCAGCTTCCATTCTCTTAGCCACATATCCCGGATGATATATTTCCTCTACAAGACCTGACGGTAAACCAATCTGATTACCGTAGGAACTATAACCTTCCGCCGCCTGTCTACAGATTTTTCTCTGAGGAAGTTTTCCCTCTAAAGTATCATTAAATGACTGTGTGGGATCGGCAGCTGCGCTAAGTCTCATTGCCTGATATGCATATCCTCTTCCTGAAAGGGGATCCCTGATTGCACCTCCAAGGCATGTGGCAGCACCGCCAAAAGGCTCTATCTCTGTAGGATGGTTATGGGTTTCATTTTTAAAGAAAAGTAGCCACTCTTCTGTCTTCCCATCAACTTCAACCGGTACAATTATAGTGCAGGCATTTATTTCATCAGAAACTTCCATATCATCTAGCTTGCCCTCTGCCCTAAGTTTTTTCATTGCCAATGTTGCTATGTCCATAAGGGAAATATATTTATCATCCCTGCCCTTATATAGCTTTTCTCTATCAGAAGTATAGTTATAATATGCTGCCTTAATGGGTTCAGTATAATATCCGTCTTCAAAATCAATACTTTTTAGCTCAGTTAAGAATGTGGTATGTCTGCAGTGATCAGACCAATAGGTGTCAAGCACACGGATTTCTGTAATTGAAGGATCTCTGTTTTCTTCATTTTTAAAATAATTTTGAATATGGATAAAATCCGCAATGGTCATAGCAAGATTAAGTGAATTATACAAGTTCTCTAGTTCCTCTTTGTCCATATCCTTAAAGCCTGTAAGAATATCAACTTCCTTTGGCTCTTCCTGCCTAGTTATCAAGGATTTAGGGGTTATTTCCTCAGTTTCCCTTGAATCCACAGAGTTAATGCAATAAGATTTAATTTTATTAAAATCTTCCTCGGAAATATTACCTGAAATAATATAGGTGGTAGCTGAACGAACAATGGGCTCACTATTTTCATCTAAAAGCTTTATGCATTGCTCAGCAGAATCAGCCCTCTGATCATATTGACCCGGTAGGTATTCTACAGAAAAAACTCTTTCCCCTGATTTAATATCAATAGTTTCTTCATGAATAATATCTACAGAAGGATCCATAAATACTGTATTTATTGCTAGCTTGTAATTATCCTCACTAACATTTTCAATCAAATATCTATTAAGTACCCTAACAGATTCTACACCATTTATACCTAAATAATTGGTAAGCTCCTTAGCTAACAATTTTCCACGGACATTATATGGTTCCTTTTTTTCTACATAAATCCTTCTAACCATGCTCATTGGGCAACACTCCTATTCTAATTTAAAATAATAGTTACAGACTTTAGCCATACTTATAGATTAATTATATATCTCTTATACTTTTTGAAATCCCAAATTTTATTAGTATGCCTTTTGCTTTAAGTATACTTCTTTTTATATCTTTAGTCCATAAATTGCAATAAGGCTTTACATATGCAATATTAATGCATCTAGTATTACCTTAATCATTTTCTTGCATTATATCATAGCTTATCTTATAATTAAAATTAATATATGTAAATACTTTTATTAGTCAAACTAATATATGTTCTGAAAAAGGAGGAACAGTCTTGGATATAAATTATGAATTATATAAGGTTTTTTATCATGTGGCAAAAACATTAAGCTTCTCAGACGCTGCTGAAGCTTTATTTATATCTCAGTCAGCTGTCAGTCAATCTATTAAAACTTTAGAAAAACGGCTGAATCAGCAGCTATTTATCCGAAGTACTAAAAAAGTAGCTCTTACCAAAGAAGGTGAATTACTTTTAAAACATGTAGAACCTGCCATTAATCTTATAACCCGGGGTGAAAATCAGCTCTGTGCTGACCCCAAAAGTGGTGTTCAATTAAGAATAGGTGCCAGTGATACAATCTGCAGATATTATCTTGTACCCTACCTAAATAATTTCCACTTAAAATATCCTCATATTCATATCAAGGTATCTAACGGTACCTCCCTTCAATGTGCCAAAATGTTAGAACGTAATGAAGTAGATATTATCGTTACTAATTCCCCTAATCAGGCATTAAACGACATGATGGATATTATACCTGTTAAAGAATTTCATGATGTTTTTATAGCTAAAAAAGATGACTTTCCTCTATATGATCATCCCATATCATTTCAGGAGCTTCAAAAATATCCTATATTAATGCTTGAAAAAAGGGCCACTACCAGTATGTTTTTGCATAATTTATTCTTAGAAAATTCACTGGATTTAGTACCTGCCATAGAACTTGCCAGTAATGATTTATTAATTGATCTTGCAAGAATAGGACTTGGGATTGCCTTTGTGCCTGATTATTGCCTTAAGGATATGGAGGAACTGGCCATTATAAAGACCGAGCAAGTAATCCCTTCCCGTAAGCTGGTTGCTGCTTATAACTTAGATATCCCCTTATCTGATGCTGCCAGGTACTTTATTGATAGCCTAACAAGCAAATTGTAATCTTAATATTTGTATTTTAATAAAAACACAAAAAAGAAGCTGCCTTTTTACAGGAACTACCTTTGTGGCGGTATCTGAATAAACAGCTTCTTTTATATTTAAACAACTATATTAATGCTTAGTCATTTCATCCAATCTACTACTAATTACTTTATTATAATTGATAACCTTTCTTTCGTACTCTTCGCTCATATATTTTGAAGTAATTAAGAAATCTGCCGTAGCACGATTATTGGCTATAGGTATATCATAGACAGCAGCTATCCGAAGTAAGGCCTTTACGTCCGGATCATGGGGCTGAGATTCTAAGGGATCCCAGAAAAATATCACAAAATCAATATTCCCTTCCACTATCCTTGAGCCAATCTGCTGATCGCCACCTAAAGGACCGCTGTTATATGCCCTTACAGGAAGTTCGGTTTTTTCTGAAATTAATCTGGCTGTTGTTCCTGTTCCACTAAGGAAATGATTTTTTAATATTTCCTTATTTTCTTCTACCCATTCAATTATTTCTTGTTTTTTGCTATCATGAGCTATTAGGGCTATATGCTTCTGTTTACTAATTGTAAAATTAATATATTCATCCTGTAACATAATTTAATTCCTCTCCGTCTCTTTAATAAAATCTTTTGCAGTTACAACTTAATATCTAGAATAAAATCCTTTGCAGTTACAACTTAATATCTAGATACATTTATAATAATGGATAAGGAATTTAATTTCAAGTTACATTTAATGAAATTAATATGCTGTCCATCCTCCGTCTGCAGTTATTACGGTACCGTTTACAAAACTTGAATCATCAGAAGCTAAAAACAGTGCCACTGCCGCTATTTCTTCCGATTCGGCAAATCTGGGATTTGCTGCTGCACCTGCCATTGCTCGTTCCATTCCGAATTTATCCGGATTATTCATGGTGGTTTTAATATTAGTATTAACCCCTCCCGGAGCTATGGCATTGCAGCGTATTCCTAAGTTGGCATATTGGAAGCCTATATTCTTTGTTAGTCCAATTAGGGCATGCTTTGAAGCAGTGTAGGCCACCCCTGCCCTAGATCCATGTAAGCCTCCGATTGATGCATTATTTATAATAATGCCTTTTCCTTTTTCTAAGAATATAGGAAGGGTTTTGCGAATTAATCTCATAGGTCCTGTAAGATTAATACTAAAAACTCTATCCCACAATTCATCAGTAAGTTCTGCAGCCGGAACAAAATTATCCATAATTCCGGCATTATTAACCAAGATATCCACGGTTTTGAATTTATCTAATGTTATATCCACAAGATGATTTATATCTTCCTCTTTAGCCACATTGGCATATACCCCTAAGGCTGTTCCTCCATCAGAGATTATTTTATCTACAAGGTCACTTAGTGCCTCCTGATTAATATCAGACAATACAACTTTGGCACCTTCTTTAGCATACAGAATGGCTATTTCTTTACCCATTCCTGAAGCTGCACCGGTTATTATAGCAACTTTATTATTAAGTTTCATAGTATCAACCTCCTTTTAGAGAAGGATTAAAAGTTACTCAGTTGTATATTACCATAAAATCTAATTTATGTCAATTAAATTTTGTATAATTATATTTTATAAAATATAACTATCATTAAATAAAGGTTACCGATAACTTACTACCAGTTGGTAATACTAACATACTACTAACTTGGTAAGTTACCGGTAACCCTAATAATAGTGTGGCCTTATTCTAACTTATCTATTCAGGCTCTTTAGTCTATCTAAAACCTGATTCATCATATCTGTATATTTGTCTAGTTTAGCCCTTTCTTCTGCAATCTTACTTTCCGGAGCTTTAGATATAAAGTTGGGATTTGCAAGCATTCCGTTTACCCGCTTTAATTCCTTCTCTAGACGGTCCTTTTCTTTATTTAGACGTTCAATCTCCTTATCAATATCTACTAAATCCTCAAATGGAATATATATTACAGCCCCTTGGATAACTGTTGATACTGCATCATCACTTACTCCTGTCTTATCTTTATCAACTATAACCTCACTGGCAGAGCCTAAGGTGGCAAAGAATACTTTACTCTCAGTAAAAATCTCTCTGATACGTTCATTATCAGAAACAACAACAACCTTAGCCTTCCTGCTTGGGGGAACATTCATTTGGGACCTTACATTACGGATACCTTTTACTGCTTCTTTTATCAGTTCTATACTCTCTGTATCCCTAATAAATTCCCAGTCAGGATTATAAACAGGCCAGGAAGATATCATAATGGATTCACCTTCTTTTAGCCCTGTCATTTCTTGAAGGGTACAGAAGATTTCTTCTGTTACAAAAGGCATATATGGATGAAGAAGTTTTAAGGATGTAGTCAGTACATGCTGCAATGTCCAAAGTGCAGACAGCTTTGTATCATCTTCATCATTATATAATCTGGGCTTAACCATTTCTATATACCAGTCACAGAATTCCTCCCAGATAAAATCATAAATTTTCTGTGCAGCAATACCAATTTCAAAGGTATCTAGATTATCTGTAACTTCCTTAACTAAGGTATTTGCCTTGGATATTATCCAGCGATCTGCCTGTGTTAGGAGCTTCTCATCAATAGTTGTCGATAAATCTGCTTTCTCTAGATTCATCATAATAAAGCGGGAAGCATTCCATACCTTATTGGCAAAATTTCTGCTGGCCTCAACTCTTTCCCAATAAAAGCGCATATCGTTACCGGGAGCATTACCTGTAATAAGAGTAAAACGAAGAGCATCGGCTCCATATTTATCAATCACTTCAAGGGGATCAATACCATTACCCAGGGACTTACTCATTTTACGACCTTGAGAATCCCTTACCAAACCATGGATTAATACCTTGCTAAAAGGTTTTTTCCCCATATGGGCATATCCTGAAAACACCATACGGATAACCCAAAAGAAGATAATATCATAACCGGTTACTAATACATCTGTAGGATAAAAGTAATCTAAATCCTCTGTATTATCAGGCCAGCCTAAGGTAGAAAAAGGCCATAAGGCAGATGAGAACCAGGTATCTAAAGTATCCTCATCCTGTCTTAGATTACTGCTTTCACATTTGGGGCACCTAGAAGGTTCTTCTTCGGATACTATTATTTCTCCGCAGCCGTCACAATAATAAGCCGGTATTCTATGTCCCCACCATAATTGTCTTGATATACACCAGTCCCTGATGTTATTGGTCCAATTAAAATATATTTTTTCAAAACGTTCAGGAATAATTTCAATCTCACCGGATTTTACAGCTTCTATAGCCGGCTTAATTAACTCATCCATCTTAACGAACCACTGGGGCTTAATTAGAGGTTCTACAGTTGTATTACAACGATCATGGGTACCTACATTGTGGATATGGTTTTCTACTTTTATTAATAGGCCTAAATCCTGCAATTCTTTTACTATAGCCTTTCTGGCTTCATAACGATCCATACCGGCAAACTTACCGCCATTTTCATTAATGCTTGCATCATCATTCATAATATTGATTTCGGGAAGCTTATGCCGTAGTCCCACTTCAAAGTCATTAGGGTCATGGGCAGGGGTAATCTTAACTACACCGGTTCCGAACTCTTTATCAACATAGGTATCGGCAATCACCGGTATCTCTTTGTTAACAATAGGAAGAATAACATTTTTTCCGATTAAATGTTGATATCTTTCATCATCCGGATGAACTGCTACGGCAGTATCTCCCAGCATGGTCTCCGGTCTTGTGGTGGCTATTTCTACATAACCATCTTCTCCTGCAATGGGATATTTAATATGCCAAAAATGTCCTTCCCTCTCCTCATGTTCAACTTCCGCATCTGATATAGATGTATGACATACGGGACACCAGTTGATTATTTTTGAGCCTTTATAGATATAACCTTCATTATAAAGCTTCACAAATACCTTATTTACCGCATGGTTACATCCATCATCCATGGTGAATCTCTCTCTATCCCAATCACATGAAGAACCAAGCTTCTTTAACTGGGATATAATCCTGCCACCATATTCTTCTTTCCATTGCCATGCTCTTTCAAGGAAACCTTCTCTGCCAAGGTCCTGCTTTTCTATACCTTCTTCTTTTAGCTGTTCAATAATCTTAACTTCTGTGGCTATACTGGCATGATCCGTGCCTGGTTGCCACAGGGCATTATATCCTTGCATTCTCTTAAACCTTATAAGAATATCTTGCAAGGTATTGTCCAAGGCATGACCCATATGCAGCTGCCCTGTAATATTTGGGGGTGGTATTACTATTGTAAAAGGTTTTTTACTCCTATCAACAGTAGCACGAAAATATTTTTTATCCAGCCATTTCTGATATAATTTGTCTTCAATGTCCTTGGGATTATAGGTTTTTGCCAGTTCTTTTTTCATGATAATCTCTCCTATCTTTCATCATAGTTACGATTAAATTTCCATCAAAAAAGGTTCTTCGACTCAAAGGACGAAGAACCGTGGTACCACCTTTATTTATGGCTTATAAAAGCCACCTCTGATGTCTATAACGGGACTTCCCGGCATTTCCTACCCACCTTAAATTTATAATAAGGCTTCAGAAACGCTGCTACAAAGCTACCTTCAGTAAGACTGCTTATAGATCATCTCTCAGCCGGTGAATGATCCTCTCTGTTAAGTGTTACTTACCTACTCCTCTTTGTCAACGCATTTGCCATTTTAAAAGATTACTACTATAGTATTCAAAGTTACGAAATATGTCAAGTGTTTTTTGTATTACATTTGTCTCCTCACTATTTTATATTCATCATTATATGAAAAATAAGGGCAATCTTTATAATTTCCCCTAAGAAATCTACTCATCTCATCCTCATCTAAGTTTACTGTACATGTATAATATTCATAGTATTCATCATATTCATAATTTGAACAGTATTCACAGTTTGAATTAGCCAACTCCATCCCTCCTTAATATTTTATTAGATATTAATCTAGGATAACATATAAACTTACGGCTTTAAATTCCTTTATTATATAATATTCCTATTTTAAAATATCTAGAGGTATATGGTGTTCATTTAAAATACGAAACACCTCTTCCTTTCTTTGGGGATGTGCAATTATAAATGAAGTAATTGCCTTAATGGCTTCATCCTTTTGTTTTTGATTAGCCTCCATTCTCTCCCTTAATTTTTGCCTACGAACATTTAGTCGGTGTCTTACTTCTACCATCTCCTTTCTATCTATAATAGCCGATGGTTGATAAATCCAAATATCCGCATCTGCAATATGAAATCTTTTTAATTCCCGTATCAAGATTTCGTTATAAAATTCTAAAAGTTCAGTATTATTTTGATACCTTTTATTTTCATCTTTTAACTTAACATACTCTTCCCAGCGACTTTTAAATTGCTCATAATTATCTACCATATATTTGCTATATATATAGTCCAGATAGTTTCGGTTGTTTACTGATTTTATTGTCACCTTATTAGAAAGGACAATAACTTTATTAAGCATTATTTGAACCATCTTAATATCATGGGCATTCTTCCTAGCCTCCATAAATATATAGAGGGTTGAGGCCATTCCCATTAATACCGTTAATAAAAATGGTAAGGTCATATTAGATCCGGACTTACCTGATAATAAAGCAAAGATAATAAATAGGACAATAATTATAGCACAGGTAGCTATGGCAATTCCCCTAAGGAAAGATTGCTTGCCTTTAATATCATCCTCTTGTTCAAGTAAGCTTTGCTTTTCATGTTCAAGATGTCTAATATCTTCATCAATACTGGTTTGGTAACTTTCAGCCTCCCTAATTGAAGTTAATTCTTTAGGAATCTGCATCTCATCCCGCTCAAATAAGCGATATTGAATATCTGTTATATTATGTTTCCTATTTTGGTATCGTTTTCTTTCATTATTAAGATTTATTATATTTCTAGCAGCCTCTTCTAAACTTTCTCTTTGCTCCTTTGGAATTAAATCAATTTTCTGCATATCATTAAGATATGATGTAACTGCTTGATACTCAATCTTAGCCTCATCTATCTGGCGACTGCTTTCAGCAATTATCTCACAGTTTTCTTTAATAAAGCCCCTTTTATCAACATAAGTATTGCTTCTTATGTCCTCTTGTATCTGCTCATGGATTTTCTCAGTATCTACACTATCCGTCTTTTTAAATAGATTTCTTAGCCATCCCATTATTGTAATCTCCTGTACTTTTACATCCTTCTGATTTCATTAATCCATCCATCGATAATCTTCCTAAATCTTTCTTCAAGTGCTGATTCTTCTTGGGTGTTTTTTAACCTTCTTAAGCTGTCAATTTCATTCATAGATTTACACAGTTTAGCTTCCCTAGATAACTGCTCCATTTTTAATACAATCTTATCCCTAAGATCTACATCTACCTTATACTCCAGAATTTTTTCATTAAAAGCCTCCCTGCCCTTACATAGCCAGATACAATATAGATACTGTATAAGACTCTCCTGCCTTTGATTACGTTCATAAGCATGCAAAAATAATTCAGAGGCCCGCTCCGGTCCATTAATATGAAGCCTTGCTAGGGCTAAGTTATGCAGAAGGTCTCCATAATCTTTAGGGCTCAAATTTACCGCCTCATCAGATATAAGCAGTCTTTCGTATTCCATAGCCGCCTGCCCATACTGTTTTTTAAGCAAATAACTATTGGCCTTTTTATACCACCTTTTTGCAAGAGGCATTGACCTGATTTCATCCACTGCTGCCAGCAGCTTTTTTATTTCCTGCTCTGTATAATAATCAGCACTGCATAGTACCACGGTAATTAAAGATTTTAAATCAGCCCTCTCCCTTTGTAGAGATTTAAGTTTCTTTGCTCTTTCAGGAAGGCAAAGCTCAGTTTTAATCCAATCAATTAATGAATCAGTAAACAGATTTTCATTAATAAAATAAATATTATTATAAATGTAATAGCAAAGTTCTTCAATGGAATAAATCCTGTAACCTGTAATAGGCAGCACATAAGGCCTGTCGGTTAATCTACCTCTGCAAAGAATTAATTTTCCCATGCCTAATCCTCACTTTATCTAGGTTAGTACTTATTTATATTTCAATTACATATTCGGCACTATTACCCGTAGCCGGATACATGTCTCCAAATCCTAAATCTGTAATAGTTAATTTGACTTTTGATTTATCAATACATGATATATTTATTCTAAGCCTAGTCATGCGATTTGGCCTCTTAGGAAGATTTATAGGAATTCTCTCACTGATAATTTCCTTAGTCATAACATTTTTAAATATTATTTCTATCTCCCAAGTCTCATCAGGTATAAGGTCTATTTCACTATTGACCTCATACCATGGTAGGGCTGCCTCTGTAAGTAAAAGTTCTTGTATATTACCATCAAGATATGCCCTAATCCATATAGAAGATGTAATCATATCATTATCAAGAAGGATTATATTGTCTAGTTTTTTATCCCCGGACAACTCCTTTGCCCCATAGCAAGCTCCTTTAGTGTAAAGATTTTGTCCCATAAAAACTCTGCGACCTGGGCACAAGCTTTTTATCACTTCATTGGGCCAATCTCCCTGAAAACCTCTACCGGTAAAGTACAAGGTTGATATAATTTGCTTATATAATGCAGTCTTTGCTATAGTTTCAAAGGTATAACTTAAATCGATGTTTTTGCTTTTTAATATGGAATAATTAAGGGTTTCTGAAAAATCTCTTTTTTCCAATACTGCAACCATAGGATTTAACCTGCGGTTAATGTCTATCTTATAAAAGCATAAACCATCTTCATTAAAATCAAACAAGCCCACATCATTTAACCAAAGTTCTTTGTCTTGGCTTAGAGCATAATACATAAAGCTGCTTCCATGGCTTATTACAGCTGCCCGATCTTTCTCAATACCAAGCATATATAAGGCCTCATAGATACCTTCTATTATCACCGGATCCATATCACTAATTGTAACAACCAGTTTGGTAATAACTTCTGTAGGAAAGTAACTTTTAAGCAAGGTTAAAGTCCTTCTAAAATATTTTTCAAGTAATTTTACTGCACTATAACTTTGCCCATGAAAATTCAGCTCTTCCTGATTTTTTAATTTTGTAAGTAACTTGTCCACCAGTATGCCTGAGCCATTTTGGGCACAAGAAATAGCCTCATTACCATAAACCCAAACTCCTGCTTCATTTAAGGCAAGAGCTGTAGGAATAAGGGGATTATCCTCATCCTCATCTGGGCCTATTGGTATTGGTTCAAAGGTTTTATAACTGAAACAGCTAATCTGAGAATAATCGTCACACAGATCGTAGCCAACAATCAATTTCCTTGGACTATTCATCTTACTCTCCCTATCTAATGGTATAGTAAATCTCTTATGGTAAAGGCTCAAAGCACTCTCTAATTATATATTCTGTTTCTATATAATCGGCCATCATATCTAGCAACTCTGTATCCCTATGGTTTTCTAGGGCATTTAACATCATATTGATACGGTTGTACTTAGAATCTTCTATTTGACCATCATCTTCATACCGTAATCTAAAGGTCTCTGACTTATGGATTTCATCCTCTGTTTCTTCGGTTATATAATACTCCAACTCTTCATTATAAAACAAGATAAAATCCTTTACACAAATTCCCATAAGCATATGAGACATCCGTTCAGTTATGTATTTATCCTTAGCATTATCAGTTAAAAGTCGATAATGGATAAAAACCTGACTATTAGGATTAGCCCTATATTCCACATAGAACCTGTCGGTTATTTTGCAGGATAGCTTAATAACATTTTTATACTTTTTGAAAAAGGGAAGGATTAGCCCCTGCCTTTCAAAACGGTCTATATTATATGAAATAAAAGTCATATCATCTTCGGTAAATTCAGTATTATTGCTGCTGTATTTAAGCCAAGCAAGAAGGCTGATATTATTTTCTTCGTAATTTTGCTCCCTACGTATTATGGAGAAAATTTCTTTGTGGATTTCTAGGTCATGAACTAAGTATTTGTATGAGTAATAGGTTAAAAAGCTCCTTACTAGCAGATGGTTCTTGGCTTTAGGGTAATATTCTAAAAATACTCCAAAAATCTCTTTAAGAGTGTTTTCACTAAATAAAGCCTGTGCCAGTACCCTTTCCTCTAATTCATAAGTATCTATTTCAAAGTTCTTAGACCCTCTCCACAGCTTGATCATGTCCATGGTACTACCGTTATAATATTTTACTAAATAGTTAAGAATTTTTTTGTCATATTTTCCTTGAGTAAATATATAATGGCACAGAAAGACTAATAAGTCCTCCTTAATATCATATCCTGAATTATTGATCCATCCGGAACATAATTTCAAAAGCATTTTTATGGGAATGCTTTCTATTGTAACGTAACTTAGGGCATGTAAAGCTTTGTCATAATACCCCCGTATTATCATATATTCCAGATATTTTTTTCTAAGGGCTACATTTACCTTAGCTAGGTCTAATTTTAAAAGATAATGTTCTAACAAATCCCCATTATAATTTTCATAATAATATTCTATTAAAGTTAAAAGGCAGTCTACATAATATGATTCCTTTAAGCTTGGCATCAATAAAACTTGCTTTCTTAGGGCAATGGATTTTTCACTTACTACCCTGTTAGTCCTGTAATGGTCAAAGAGATATAAAAGCAGTTTAGGATGTTTTTCATAATCCATATACTTAACTTTAAATTCCCTGGGACTAAGCAGAGGTTTTAAAGTATATTTTATTGAAGTAACATAACGATTTCCAAAGGAATCAAGAAGAAAAATATTAGCCTCCCTGGTATAAAGCATAATATATGCCCTGCCTTCTGTAAGGGGCACTATGACTTCTTCATCCAGTTCTTTATGAGCAACAGCTACACTTACAATATTGGGATTATCACAATATAGCTCCTGGGTAAACATTACATCAGGTAAATACTTGTTAAAGTACTGGTTAAGTTCCTTTTTATAAATAAATTCTCTATAAATAATTGAAAGGTTAGGGCTAATATTCTTTGCCTCTAATTGCTTTTGAGCAAATACCTCCATGCTCTTATAATATAAATGGTATATATGATCATTAGCTTTTTTGTTTTTTATTATATTGGCATATAGGTAAGCCATTTTCTTATCATTAAGCCTACTGTTATAAACAAAATATATCAGTAAAGGCTGAGGAAGGGGATCCATCCTACTCTCATCCACAGAATACATATAATATTCATATAGCTGGGTAATACGAAGTTGTGCATTTACCCCCCGGCTATACCACTGAAAATACTTATTATCAGTTTTATAACCTTTAATCAATAGGCTACAAATAGATGAAAGAATTTCGTCTTTTTTATATGTATTATAAAGGCTTACCAGTCCCTTAAAAACTAGGGGATGATAGAATTTTAGCCTGCCGGCAAGATAAGTATATTGAAGGGCTAATTCTTTGCTTACATATTTATATTTTATGCCATAATTTAGTACTTGAATTTCAAAATCCCCTAATTCCCGTAAAAGATAAGGTTCTTCCATATATACGCAAAGTGCTTCCTGATATAGTAATGGGGAAAAAGAGCCTGCTTCAAATCGCTTTTTTATATCTTTAAGTATATAATTTCTGTTTCTTTCATAAGGGCTATTATTTTCATCCTTCCGATAAAGTCTCAATAGATAAAGATAAGCACAATATTCTAAGCTAGAAGCACTTTTAATTTCAGCCTCTTGCTTGGATAGCTCTTCTAGCAGCTGAGAAGCCAAGGGATTATTTTCAGTAAGTATGGCCAGATGTAAATTAACTAATTTAACAAAAATGCTATCTTTACTATTCTTTAACTTGGATAACAATAATTTTGTATCCCGTGAGTATTTAGTAAGGTTAATACGGCCTAGGCGATAATCTAGATAATTTTTAGTGTATTCATATTTTATTTTTTTGAGGTTTTTATTTTCTGTATTATTCCCGGTATTTTCTTTATGTTTTTTGCAGATTAGGTCAACTTTAATAGTCTGGTAGATAGTTTTAATCCATATACTTCCGTAATTGTTACCCCCATGAAGAGTGGCAGCATTTATTTTAAATTTTAACTCATGGGTATTTCCTATAAAATCATCAGTCAAAAGTTGATTTTTATCAAGCTGAATAAAGGGGACATCGGTACTAATTCTAATCTCAGTACTTCCCCATTGATTCTTTGTCAGAACAAGTTTATCTGACACATCTTCTCCATGAATCTCATATTCCAATGCTGTTCTATCAATACTAAGGTTAATTCTTGACTTTTTGTTTACTGATATTAAGAATTCCTCTAAAGCTTGGCCGGTTGAATTGCTTTTTAAAAGATTACGATAAATGACATGATATTTTTCTTCGTTTTTTAAGATAATCCGCTCAAACTCATCCGAAGCAAAAACCTTTATAGCTTCTGCCCAGTCAAGCCTTGCAAGATTGGTAAACTCAAACAGATTTTTAATCTTACCTATTGAGGTGTTTATAGTTCTTGTCTCTATATGTGCGGTAAAGGGAAGATTCATCTCACCACAGTCACTAACAATGGTAATATTACCACTAACTTTATCCGATGGATAAAAAGAAGCATCAAAAAGATATGTAATAGTATTTTCCTTGCCACTAAAGGTCTGCCTAGTAAAGCTAATTAAAGGACTTGATGAATATAAAACCCCTTTCATAGACCGGTTAGCACTATTACTGATAATAAAGCTTCCTTCGTACTTTTTATCTGCTTCCACATTAATATTAATTCTATCTACAGATAGGCGAAGGAAAGGAAGGTCATAATCAAATTCTCCTCTAGCGATTTGTTCTATCTTTTCCTTCAAATTATCACCTCATGTATGGTAATTGCATTTTATTTATAAAGGTTTATAATAAAATACAATGTTATTAGAAATGTACAATAAGACTAAGTATATAAATCATCTATATTACAATAATTATAATCTATTAAGGAAAAAAAATCTAGTCCTAAGGAGGAAGCTATGAAAAGAGAAAACAGTGCTCAAAATCACTTCCACGGAAGTGCTCAAAATCACTTCCACGGAAGTGATTTGGAAATAATAGAAAAGGTCTATGGAATAAAGAAAGAAAATATAGTAAGCTTTGCAGATAATGTTAATCCCTTGGGTATATCACCTAAACTTAAAGAAACCCTGTCCGACAGGATAGAGGCCATTATGACTTATCCGGAAAGGGAATACACATCTTTAAGAAATGCCATTGCTAAATATACAGCTGCTAATATTGAAGATATTATTGTGGGAAACGGAGCTACTGAGCTTATTTCTCTCTTTATTCAGATTAAAAATCCTAAAGGGGCATTAATTATAGGGCCTACTTATTCTGAATATGAGAGGGAGATTTTTCTAGGTGGCGGATCTTGTCATTATTATAGGCTCAAGGAGGAAAATGATTTTAGGCTTGATATTAAGGATTTGGAAAAAGAGCTGAAAGATAATATAGGCCTGCTTGTAATTTGCAACCCCAATAATCCCACCTCCTCAGCTATAACAAGAACTGATATGGTTAAAATCCTTGATATATGTAAGCAAAAAGATATCTTCGTCATGGTAGATGAGACTTATGTAGAATTTACCGAAGATTTTCAGGAAATTACCAGTATTTCCTTAGCTAAGTCCTATAATAATATAATTATCCTTAGAGGAATTTCAAAATTCTTTGCTGCCCCGGGACTCCGTCTTGGTTATGCAATCTGTAGTAACAGTGACTTACTTAATGAAATAAATAAACGAAAGAATCCTTGGACAATTAATTCCCTGGCTGCCATAGCAGGTGAAATTATGTTTACCGATACAGAATATATAGAAAAAACAAAACAGCTGATTTCTAAAGAAAGAGAAAGAGTTTGTAAGATTCTTCTAAGCTGTCCTAATATTAAAACCTTTACACCTACAGCCAACTTTGTTCTATTAAAGATTTTAAAAGAGGATGTTACATCTAAGGATTTATTTGAAAAAGCTATAAGCAAGGGATATATGATAAGAGATTGTTCTACCTTTCCTTTTTTGGATAGTAAATTTGTCCGTTTCTGCTTCAAAGCTCCTAAGCATAATGATGCCCTGCTTGAAATTTTACTTGGCTCTTTAATATAATATAAAATGTTTGTTAAATTATTATAAATACTATTGATGTATATATATTAATCAATTATAATCATGAAATCAGAAAATACTGTTACAAGAATAAATTAAAGGGTTACTGATTCTTTCATAATTATATGGGAAGTATCAGTAACCCTAAGTACACATTTTAGATAAATTTTTACTATTTATATCATATAAGAAAGGAAAACCTCTATGCTGACCATATTAAGAAATCTAAAAAAATCAGCCCTTGCAATCCTCTTTGTTATTATTCTCTTACTAATTCAAGCCTTTTGTGACTTATCATTACCATCCTATACCTCCAATATTGTAAATATTGGTATCTTGCAGGCCGGTATAGAAAGCTCAGTCCCTGAGGTAATAAGAGCTAGCCAGTTGGAAAAATCTCTATTATTTTTGAATCAGAATGACAAAGACAAGCTTCTATCCCATTATAGTCTGATTAATAAAGAGAACCTTAATCAAGATGAATGGGCTACTTATCTTAAAAAATATCCCTTGTTAGATGATGAAGACTTATATATTTGGGATGGTGAAGATGAGGCTTTAATAAGTAGTTTAATTGCCGACCCCCTACTTATTATATCTACTTTAGAACTTAACCCATCTAAAGCAAATATGTTTCATGATATTAACACAAAAGATGGGGATATATACACCATATTAAATAATCTCCCTGAAGAAGCTAGGGAAGAAATGCTAAAGCCAATAAAGGAACAAATTAAACTTATGCCCGACACCTTAAAATCTCAAGCCACAGTGGCTTATGTTAGGGCAGAATATGAAGCCATCGGTATAAATATAGGCAAGTTACAGACCCGTTATATTCTTACAGTAGGAGCTAAAATGCTTGGACTTGCCTTTGCTGCCATGGCTGCCTCCATCTTAGTTACCTTTGTAGCTGCTAGAATTGCTGCCAAACTTGGTCGTGATCTTAGAAATGATGTATTTTGTAAAGTTCTTTCATTTTCAAATGCCCAGATGGATCGCTTCTCTACAGCCTCTTTAATTACCAGGAGCACCAATGATATTCAGCAAATTCAAATGATGGTTGTTATGATGGTCCGTATTGTAATCTACTCTCCCATATTGGCACTTGGGGGTATTATAAGAATATTAAATACCAATACAACCATGACTTGGACTTTGGGTGTAGGGGTAGGTGCAGTACTTTCCCTGGTTATAATACTTATGGTTGTGGCACTACCAAAATTTAAACTTATGCAAAAACTGGTGGATAAAGTTAATCTTGTTATGAGGGAGATTCTTTGTGGTCTACCGGTTATAAGGGCCTTTAGTAATGAAAACCATGAGAAAGAACGATTTGATAAGGTCAACACAGCTCTTACTAAAAACAGCCTATTTGTGGGCCGTGTAATGACCTTTATGATGCCTGCTCTTATGCTTATTATGAATTTAGTTGCAATCCTTATTGTATGGGTAGGTGCAGACAGAATTAACACAGGAACCATGCAGGTGGGAGATATTATGGCATTTATCCAATATACCATGCAGATTATTATGTCCTTTTTAATGATGACCATGATTTCTATAATCCTTCCGAGAGCGGCCATATCTGTAGGCCGAATTAATGAAGTTCTTAAAGAAGAACCCACAATTCATGATCCTGCAGAGGAAGAAACTATAGATCCTAACAAAAATGGACTTCTTGAATTTAGAAATGTATCATTTAGTTATCCCAATGCCGAAGAAGATGTACTGTCAGACATCAGCTTTATTGCAAAGCCAGGTGAGGTTACTGCAATCATAGGCAGTACTGGTAGCGGTAAAAGTACTTTAGTAAATCTTATTCCCAGATTCTACGATGTAACAGAAGGTGAAATACTTATTAATGGGACAGATATCCGCAATATCTCCCAGTATAACCTTAGAAAACGTTTAGGCTATGTTCCCCAAAAGGGCGTATTATTTTCAGGAACTATTGAATCAAATATTAGCTTTGGTATGCCAGAAGCCTCCACTGAAACTATAAAAAAAGCTGCAAGAATTGCCCAAGCGGCAGAATTTATAGAAGAAAAGCCTGAAGGATATAAGGAGCCCATTGCCCAGGGAGGTAGCAATGTCTCCGGTGGGCAGAAGCAGAGATTATCTATAGCCAGGGCTATCGCAAAAAATCCCGAAATTTATATTTTTGACGATAGTTTCTCAGCCCTAGATTATAAAACCGATAGTGAACTTCGAAAGGCTTTAAAAAAGGAATTGTCCCACAGTACAGTTATTATAGTTGCCCAAAGAATAAGCACAATAGTTAATGCAGATCAAATCCTAGTACTGGACAATGGAAAAATTGTCGGTAAAGGAACCCATAAAGAATTACTAAAAGATTGTGAAGTTTATCGTCAGATAGCATCTTCCCAGTTGTCAAAGGAGGAGTTGGCTTATGAATAAAAATGATAAAAAACCTAAAATGGGTGGCCCCCGTCATGGTATGGGAGCTCCTGTGGAAAAAGCTAAGGATTTTAAGGGAACCATGAAAAAGCTCTTAGCATATCTAGCCGGCTATAAATGGGCATTGTTAATAGTCTTTTTATTTGCCATCGGCAGCACCATATTTTCCATCATAGGACCTACAATCCTAGGTGATGCAATTACTGAAATCGTAAATGGCTTTATAGATAAAATCAGTGGTGGAAAAGGAATTAACTTTAATGCCTTAGGAAAAATACTACTTCTACTAATAGGCCTTTATGGTATTTCCTCCTTGTTTTCATTTATTCAAGGATGGATTACAACTGAAATAGCTCAAAGGGTATCTTATAAATTTAGAAAGAGTATTTCTGAAAAAATCCATCGTATGCCTATGGGATATTTTGATTCTATGACTCACGGTGAAATACTTTCTAGGGTAACTAATGATGTAGATACCTTAAGCCAAAGCTTAAATCAGAGTCTTACCCAGCTGATAACTTCAGTAGTAAGCATTGTAGGTATCTTTATAATGATGATTAGAATAAGTGTCCCCATGACTCTCCTTGCACTGCTTACAATCCCCATATCCTTGGGAATTATGGGAGCAGTTGTTAAGAAATCTCAGAAGCATTTCCAAAAGCAGCAAGAATATTTAGGTCATGTTAACGGTTTAGTGGAAGAGGTATATGGGGGTCACAATATAGTTAAGGCTTTTAATAAGGAAGAAGACTTTATAAAAGATTTTGGCAAGAAGAATGAAACCCTTTATGAATCTGCCTGGAAGTCTCAGTTTTTATCGGGACTTATGCACCCTATTATGCAGTTTGTAGGTAATCTAGGTTATGTAGGTGTTGCCATTCTTGGTGGTTATCTTACAATAAACGGACGGATACAAATAGGTCAAATTCAAACTTTCTTCCAATATATAAGAAATTTTACTCATCCGATTACTCAACTGGCACAGGTGGCCAATATGTTCCAGTCAACGGCAGCAGCCTCAGAAAGGGTATTTGAATTTTTAGAAGCTGCTGAGGAAGTAGCTGATACTGATACTCCTCTTTCCATAGAAGGTCTTAAGGGCAATATTGAATTTAAGCATGTAAACTTCGGATATAACAGTGACAAAACTATCATACATGACTTTAATGCAAAAATATATGATGGTCAAAAAGTAGCCATCGTAGGTCCTACCGGAGCAGGAAAAACTACAATAGTTAAACTACTTATGCGTTTCTATGATATTAATAGCGGTGATATACTTATTGACGGCCATAATATTAAAGATTTTGAAAGAAGTCAGTTAAGACGAATGTTCGGTATGGTTTTACAGGATACTTGGCTTTATAACGGTACTATAATGGATAATATCAGATACAGCAAACTTGATGCTACAGATGAAGAGGTAATAAAAGCTGCTAAGGCTGCCCATGTTCATCATTTTATTATGACTTTACCGGATGGATATAATATGGTCCTTAACGAAGAAAGTACAAATATATCCCAGGGGCAAAAACAGCTACTTACAATTGCCAGAGCCATCTTAGCAGATCCAAAAATCTTGATTTTAGATGAAGCCACCAGCTCCGTTGATACCAGAACAGAAATCCTAATTCAAAAGGCCATGGATAACCTAATGAAAGGAAGAACCAGCTTTATCATAGCCCATAGATTATCAACCATAAGGGATGCTGATATAATTCTTGTTATGAAAGACGGAGATATTATAGAACAGGGTAATCATGAGGAACTGCTTGCCAAAGGCGGTTTCTATGCTAAACTTTATAACTCACAATTTGAACAAATTGCTTAAAGAAACCTTCTTTTCTTGCCATAAAAACTTATCTTTGATATGCTTGAAACAGTATATGATTGATCTTAGGAGGATTTCAAATGAAAAACAACTACCGCCGTGTTAACATTACCCTTACTGATGAAGAAAAAAAGCAGCTCCTAGAGGAAATTATTTATTATTTTGAAACAGAACGGGATGAGAAGCTTGGCATTATCGGATCTGAAAGTATCTTGGATTTCTTTATGGATACACTAGGTGTAACTATATATAATAGAGCCTTAGACGATGCAAAGCTTTGGCTTAGTAAAAGAATGGAAGAAAATGAAGCTGATTATTACGCCCTTTATAAGTAGTAATTTATATACTTAAACCAAAAAATATTATGCCAGATTGAAAATTTATATAAATTCAATCTGGCATTTATTTTATTTTATATTTACTAATCTAGTATTTATAATTCTTAACCTGTTCAAACTCTTCCTGTATTTCTTGTGAAGGTGGCAAAGTACATAAAGACACAATTACTATCACCAAGCAAGAAATCACAAAAGCAGGGAATAACTCATAAATGTCAAAATATCCTCCAAGGGGTCTAATCAGCAAATTCCATACAAATACCGTCACACCTCCGCTTAACATACCGGCTATAGCCCCTGCCCTTGTCACCCTCTTCCAAAATAGGGAGAATAAGATAATAGGGCCAAAAGTGGCACCAAATCCGGCCCAGGCAAAGGATACAACAGTAAAGATGACGCTATTCTCATCCATAGCTATAATCATGGCTATAATAGATATGAGAATAAGAGTTACTCTTGACATATATAGCACCTGTTTATCTGAAGCATCCTTTTTTATAATACCATGATAGATATTCTTAGAAAAAGCCGATGCCGCTATTAAAAGATAAGAATCCGAAGAGCTTATGGTAGCAGCTAAAATTCCCGCCATAATAATTCCGGCAATAAGGGGTAAGAAGAAATTGCTGGACATTAATACGAATATTCCTTCAGAACTGCTCTTAGTAAGTAAAGCATTAGGATAGAGAACCCTTCCTATAATTCCGATAAATACTGCCGCAAATAAGGAAACTCCACACCATATAATAGCTATCCTTCTGGATGTTTTAAGATCATTAGGATTCTCAATTGCCATAAATTTTAGTAGCACATGTGGCATTCCAAAGTATCCAAGTCCCCAGGATAATGTAGATATAATAACCAATGGACCATACTTTGTGGCAGCTTCAAATAAAGGATTACCTGCCTCAGATACCTGCTGTATCCCATCAAGAACTTGGGGCTGGGCTACTCCAAAAAAGTCAAGAAATCCGGGGATTTGTTTTGCATTTTCAAATACCTCCGATATTCCCCCTGCCTTAGTAACACCTACGATAAGTACTAAAGACAGTGCAATAAACATAACAATTCCTTGCATAAAATCAGATGCGCTCTCTGCAAGAAAGCCTCCTATAAAGGTATAAAGTACAACGAATAAAGCACCTAAAACCATCATTAATTTATAATTTGTATTAAACAAGGTACTAAATAGTTTTCCTACAGTTACAAAGCAGCTGGCTGCATATACGCTAAAAAAGACCAAAATAAATAAGGCTGCAATAGTCAGTATTATTTTTTTGTTTTCCTTAAAACGATTGCTTAGAAAATCAGGAATGGTAATGGCATCTCCGGCCACATGAGAATAAGTCCTCAGTCTCTTTGCCACAATAAGCCAGTTTAAATATGTACCTATAAAAAGGCCTATGGCAGTCCAAAATGCTTCTCCAAGTCCACACCAATATGCTACTCCCGGTAAGCCCATCAAAAGCCACCCACTCATATCAGAGGCTTCTGCAGCCATGGCAGTTACCCATGGTCCTAAAGACCTTCCCCCAATTAAATAGTTGTCTGTACTTTCGCTTGCTCTTTTAGCATAATTAAAACCGATAGCAATTACTGCTCCGATATATACTGTCATTGCAATAATATATTGCACTTTATCTGCTCCCATTTTTTTCTCCCTTCATGATGTATTATTTTACTCTATCTTGCGACAAATTTTGAATCTATTATAATACAGGTTTTTTTATTTGTATAGCATAAATTTAAAGTGATAATACGCTACCATACAAAAGTAACCGACACATAAAAGGTGCCTAACACCGGTGTACACTGATGTTAGACCCCATACACACTGTTTTTAATTACTTTACTTTATTGTGGTGCTTCCAAAGCCTCCGTTTCTTATTCTGTCGGCATCATCATCAATGGTAATTCCGTACTCCACGAAGATTCCCTGCATAAAACCGATACCTTCTTCAACGGTCATAACTTTTCCCTCTTTACTGTCATTTGTCAGCTTACTAAATATATGCCCTTCATTATCTGAGCCATAATAATCACTGTCTATTATACCGACAGTATTATTTAGTTGAAGGCGGTATTTAAAGCCCAGACCGCTTCTAGGGTAGCATTTTAATACCCAGCCCTCTTCTATCTTAACCCGGATGCCGGTGGGTATCTTAATTGTCTCCCCGGGCTTAAGTGTAAATGTTAAGGGACTAAAAAAATCATAACCGGCGGAGCCTTGTGTGGCCCTTTTTGGCAACTTAATCTTATCATATATGCTTTCTGCCCACTTAATTAAATCCTCCTTCGATTGCTCATCATCCATAAAAGTATCTAACCAATCTTCTATAAATCTTTCCCTGCTTACTTTTTCAAATTGTGCAATTCTTTTCATATTTCCTCCTATTCATCTTTTGCCTTTAATGTTCCTAAAAGTCTCTTTGCGGCATTGGATATAGGGCCTTGATTGCTTGTAACAATACATATATGCCTTTCAGGTATTTCGTCCTTAAATTGTAGCTTAAAGAGTTTGCCTTCTCTAATACCTTCACTTGCAAAATCTTCTACTACGCATCCCACTCCCAGATTTCTTATGGCAAACTTTACAATCATATCGCTGGTGGCTAATTCAAATTCAGGATTTAGAACAATTTGATTAGCCTGTAAATATTGATTTACATATCTTCTTGTACTGGTATTATCTTCTAAACTAATAATAGGAAGCTTTTCTAGTTCCTTATATTCCAGTATTTTATCCTGTAAATGGCTAAACTTGTTACCGGCCACAAAAATATCTCTAATCTTTTTAACCCTTTTATAATGGATTCCTGATTTTGTTTGGAACGGCTCACTGATTACACCAAAATCGATTTTTCCCTCATATAAGAGAGTAAGGGTGTTGGGTGTAGGAGCATTGGTTACTACTACCTTTATACCCGGATACTTTTCATGGAAAGCTTCCAGATAGGGAAGAAGATAGAACTCCAGAGTCATATCACTGGCTCCGATTCTTATTTCCCCATGCTCTAGGTCCAGCATTTTCTTAAACTTTTCTTCCCCTAAACGTATATATTCATAGCCCCTTTTTACATAGGAAAATAACATCTCTCCCTCCGGAGTCAGCTTAACCCCTTTTGGCACCCTAATAAATAGGCTGCTGCCTAAACTTTCTTCCAAAAGTTTAATGGATTGGCTTACTGCCGGCTGAGAAATACAAAGTTCTTCCCCTGCTTTAGTAAAGCTACCTACCTTTGCCACATAATAAAAAATTTTATAATATTCCATATTATTAATCATATAATTTCTCCTTAATGGAGTACCTTTATCCATACCTTAACAGTATATCATAAGTCTTAAATACATAATAGACAAACACTTATAAATTTTAAAAACTATTTATAAGTATAGGTTAAAATTAAAATTGTATAAGAAAACCTGGGACTGTATTGACAAAGAATATCAATAACCATAACCTTAAAGAAGATACAATATTTTATTTGAAATTTCAATTATTTTGCTTGGGATTATAAAATTTTTATAAGCTCTAGAAAGGAGAAATTTATGTCCATAATTAAAATCACAGGATTAACTAAAGATTATGGCAACCAAAAGGGTATTTTCGACTTGACTTTCAATATAGAGGAAGGGGAAATCTTTGGATATCTAGGGCCTAATGGAGCCGGCAAGACAACTACAATTAGGCATCTTCTAGGTTTTCTTAAACCCGATAAAGGAGGCTCTCAGATTTTAGGTATGGATTGCCGCTTAAAAAGTGCTGAAATCATGAAGAATCTTGGTTATCTGCCCGGTGAGATAGCATTTTTTGACGGAATGAAGGGTATGGAATTTCTAAATTTTATGGGAGAAATGAAAGGACTTAAAGACACTAGTCTACGTGATAGACTGGTGGATATGTTTCAGTTAGATACTAAGGGAAGAATAAGAAAAATATTTATTCTTACCTTTGAAGATGCTTCATCTGCCACAGATTTTATAAATAATAGTCCCTTTGATATTATAGAAGCAAATAACAAGACCGTTAAATTAGGTATCTTAGGTAATGTAACTGAACTTATTAAAGCATTAGATAAATATAAAGTATTAGACCTTGATACTGAAAAAAGTAGCCTTGAGGATATTTTTATGCATTATTATGGTGATTTAAATATTAGTCAAAAGTCTGATTAAGAAATAGGAAGGGAGAGAATAAATGATTAGTAAACCTTTGTTAAAAGCTACAATTAAGCAAAATTTCATGATTTTTTTAATAATCCTTGCAGTACTTATGCTTTATCTGCCTATTATAATAGCAATGTATGATCCGGCCACACAGGATTCTTTAGAGGAAGTTTTAAATTTATTACCCCAGGGATTAATATCAGCCATGGGATTTAATAATTTAGGAACAAGTCTTCTGGATTTTATATCAAGTTATTTTTATGGTCTTCTTATTCTTCTACTTCCTATGATTTATACCATAATAATATGTAATAGAAGTATTGCTTCCCATGTAGATAAAGGTTCAATGGCATATCTTTTATCAACAGCTAATAAAAGAACAACAATAGCCAGGACTCAAGCTCTCTTTATAATAGTTAGCACAAGCATTATGATTGGCATAGTAACTTTAGTGGGAATAATACTTAGTAATATTATGTTTCCAGGAAAATTGGATGTTCCAGGGTTTTTATTATTAAACTTAGGGGCATTACTACTATACTATTCAATAACCGGTATAGGCTTCTTTGCATCTTGTCTCTTTAATGATACCAAAAACTCTCTTATGATAGGGGCCGGTATTCCTGTTGCCTTTTTAGTTATTCAAATGATATCGGATATAGGGGAAAAAACCAGCTTTTTAAAATATTTCACCCTCTTTACCTTATATGATCCAAGTAAAATAATTAGTGGTGATAGCTGTATTCTTCAATTTATTACTCTTATAATTATTGCAGTTCTTATGTACACCATAGGAATATATGTCTTTGACAAAAGAGACTTGCCTTTATAAATCACAAACCGCACATGGCCTAAGCCTGTGCGGTTTTATAATTCTTATTTCTTTTCTTCTTTGCTAACACATTTGGGTAATTTAGTAGGATAGTTTCCGGTAAAGCAGGCATCACAATAGCCCATACCCTTCCCTATAATATCATTTAACCTATCCAAAGCAAGATAACCTAAGGAATCTGCCCCAATCATCTGGCGGATTTGATCAATGGTGTTATTTCTGGCAATAAGCTGATCCCCTGTTGGTACATCTGTACCATAATAACAAGGATATAAAAAAGGAGGGGAACTAATTCTTACATGAACCTCGGTTGCTCCTGCCTTTTTTAACATCTTAACAATCTTTGCGCAAGTAGTTCCTCTTACAATTGAGTCGTCAATCATTACAACCCGTTTGCCTTCTACTACCTCAGGTAAGACATTTAATTTAATCCTGACACTTGAGGTACGGGCTGCCTGCTTTGGCTTTATAAAGGTTCTTCCAACATAACTATTCTTAACAAAGGCCATACCAAAAGGTATTCCCGACTCTAAGGCATAGCCTAGTGCCGCTGCATTTCCCGAATCCGGCACCCCTACCACAACATCAGCTTCTACAGGATTAGTCTGTGCTAGAATTCTTCCTGCCATTATTCTTGAATTATACACGCTGACACCGTCAATATGGCTGTCGGGGCGGGCAAAGTAAATATATTCGAAAATACATCTTGCATGGTTATTGGTACAAAGAGAGGTGTCTGAGTAAATTCCGTCTTTATTAATCATTACAACTTCTCCGGGAAGTACATCCCTGACAAACTCAGCATCCACAGCATTTAATGCAGCTGTTTCGGAAGCTAGTATATATGAACTTCCCTTTCTTCCTATACATAAAGGATGAAATCCAAAGGGATCCCTGGCTCCTATTAGCTTTCTTGGGCTCATAATAACTAATGAGTAGGCTCCCACTAACTTTTTCATAGCTTTAGTAACAGCCTCTTCAACCGTCTTAGAAGTTAATCTTTCCCTAGCTATATGATAAGCTATAACCTCTGTATCGATTGTAGTCTGAAAAATAGCACCGGTATATTCTAGTTCTTCCCTAAGCTCTTCCGTATTAATAATGCTGCCGTTTTGGGCAATACACAAGGTACCCTTAATATAGTTTAATACTAAAGGCTGGGTATTATGGATGCTATTTTCTCCGGCTCCCGAATAACGAACATGTCCTACACCTATATTGCCTTTTAAATTCTCCAAGCTCTCATCGGTACATACCTCACTAATAAGCCCCATCCCTTTACAGGACAATACTTTTCCTTTAGGCCCATTGGTATCACTGACAGCTATTCCACAGCTTTCCTGTCCCCGGTGTTGCAGGGCGAAGAGTCCATAGTATAAGGTGGATAGGACATCATTCCCGTCCAAATCATATACCCCTAAAACTCCACATTCCTCATGTATCTCATCAGTAATATAACTGTTTTCTTTATTCATGAGCCATTCATCCTTTCTAATTATACGGAAAATACTATTCCAATTCAAAAACTCTCTTTGCTACCATCTCTGCTGCATGTCCTGTCTCCAGACTGCAATATTTTTCATAAAAATCATCATACTTATCTTTGTATTCTACAATAATATTATCTATATTTTTAATTGCAGCTACAACTTCCTCATCAGTAAATAACAAAGGTCCCGGTACATCCTTTTCTATGTCCAAATAGAAGCCTCGAAGCATATCCCTATACTTATCCAAATCATAAGTGTAAAACAAAATAGGCCGTCTTAGATTAGCATAATCAAAGAATACTGAGGAATAATCAGTTATCAAAATATCAGATATGAGATACAACTCAGTAATATCATCATATTTACTTACATTAATGGCAAAATCTTCTACTCCTGTAGTGTCCAGATGATCAGCTATAAAGTAATGGGTACGAAGCAGTACAATATGATCATCACCCAGTTCTTTCTTTAATAATCCAAGATTTAGCTTTAAGGAAAATTTATATTCACCTCTGCCATAATACTCATCATCCCTCCAAGTGGGAGCATAAAGGATTATCTTTTTACCTTCAGGAATATTTAATTTTCTTTTTATATCTGCAGCTATTTCCTCCCTGTCAGGATGATACATCAAATCATTTCTTGGATAGCCATATTCTAAAATTTCTTTTTCATATAAAAAAGCACTTCTAAATGCTTTGGTTGAAAAATGATTTGCGGAGATTAGATAATCCCACAACCTTGATTGTTTGTAAAACTGTGCCTTATATAAAGGTGAAGCTGCCATAACCTCCTCTTGGTCAAAAACCAGTTTCTTTAAAGGTGTACCATGCCAGGTCTGCAAAAAGACATTCCCTTCTCTTTTTTTAACCCATTCCGGCTGACGGACGTTAAATATATTATACTTACACCTTGCCAGGTAATAAGAATAACGTATGCTAAATCTCTTAACCTTTATGGGATTATAGGGAATATCAATATCCTTATTAATTACCCAAATAAATCGATATTTACCGGGATAATTTTTACATAGATATTCATATATATATTTGGGGCTGTCTGAATAGCTTTTGCCGAAAAAGCTTTCACATATTACCCAATCATCCTTAACAGGTAATTTAATAAAATAATGCTGGTAAAGATAATATGATAATACCCGCCACTTCTTTCTGATTTTTCTTGCCTTATTATACCCTAGATGCAAATTCACATAAAGCACCAATTTTTTCACATTGCCCGATAGTAATGCTTTTACAATTCTTCTTTTATAACCTTTAAGCTTATTTATTATGGAGGGGTCTAGCTTTTTCATAGCATTCATTAAAATTTGAAATCTCTCGGTCCTCCATATCTTATTACTATTTCTTGCTATATTTCTGGCATAGGTCTTAGTAAAGGAAGTAATGAATTTTTTATCTATATAATTTCGTAAGACTTGGTTATCCCCTGCCAAATTCCTTGCCTCTTGATAGCTTTCCATATACTCGTAAAAGCTAACTTCTGTCTTTAGTTGCTTTAATGCAGGAAAATGTACGGGGTCGTTATGATTTCTTTTTACATATACAGCTTCTTCTACCTTATGGCAAAATCTTGCCAGTTTCAGAACTTGTACCATAAAGCCTAAATCAGAATAAAATAAATATTTCTCATTAAAAGAAATATTATGCTGATTAATAAAGTGACGATTTACTAAAAGACCGGTTACAGATACACCTAATAAACCTTTTCTAGATGTCAGCAAATTATAATATGCCCTGGACATATTCCTTAATCTTTCTTCTTCCATACCAGAAAAGGCAGCCATAAGTTCTTCTTCAATTCTAATCTCTTTTTTATTTAACTGGCTTCCATTATCTTCAGATTCAAATTCACTGTTTTCAGAATTCTCTTCCTCATCTTCTTCTTTCTTAAGGGAAGCAAGATAAACCTTTCTTTTAAACCATGTATAGGATTTTTTACCATAAGCACAATCTGCCTGCTCTTTCTCTACTGCATTTAATAAATATGTCAGGCTACCCTCTAAAATATAATCATCACTATCTAGAAAATATATATATTCACCTTCTGCCGCTTTAATTCCGGCATTTCTGGCTGCAGCAACACCGCTATAGCCTTTTAGAAACTTTGCATTCTCTACCTTTCCGAAATTTCGGTCCTTGATACCTCCCCCATTAAGCTTTACTATTTTTATATTTAGCTCCTCATATTCCTTTATAATCTGGCTTATATCTTCTGTGATATTATCCAGTACCAGAACCGTCTCAAAATCAGAAATTCCCTGGTCTTTAATACTTGCTAAACAATCCTCTAAAAAATGCGTTCCTCTGTGAAACGGTATGATGATACTTAACTTCATGTCTACACCATTCTTTCTAAGTTTTTTTAATCTGTTTTTTCTTTTGTTATAATAAGGCCGATGACGCCATTTATTACTTTATTATAATACTTACTGACTTTGGGCCGTGAAAACAAGTAAGTTATAATTATAGATATTACAACTGCATAGGCCATATATAGATAGGGCTTATCATTTAATATCTCAAATTTTTCCAGTATTGGTACTATAAACAGATGAAAAATGTATACTGTCATTGTATTTAAACCAATCTTTGATATAAAGCTCTTGTTATCACTAGTTATGTTAATCAGTGCACCTATCATAAGTAAAGCTATAACATATATAAATATTCGATAAAACATATGCTCTACATCTGCTTCTTCAGGATATGGTAACTTTAAAAATAAATTTTTCACCTGAAATATATCATACTTAATTATACATACTGAGCAAATTCCTACAACTATAAAAATAAGCAAACTTATAATCTTTGGAATACGTCTGATTTTTTCAATATGCTCCTTGCGACAATAATAGCCCAATAAGAAAAAGGGAAGAAAAGCAAAGGTTCTTCCAAGAGCCATATAAGAAGCAAACTCCTTTGAAAATCCGCTAAGAACACCAAATACGAAACTAAAAGGTAGAACATATTTTATAGAAATTAAATCCTTTAAGAAAAATTTCCATAAAAACAATGCAAATAAATACCATAATCCCCATGTCGGTCTAAAGAACCTAAATCCAAAATACTGTTCCTTAAGTATTAACATTTTAAAAAGGTAAGTAGATAGATTTAGTATCAGATATGGCAAAAGTATGGTTTTAAATGCTTGAGTTCTGGCTTTGTCAGGGTTTTTAGAAAAATATCCTGATATAAAAGTTAAAGCCGGCATATGAAAGAAGTAAATAAAAACATAGATGATTTTAATAGCTGAATACTGGTCTTTCATCGATGTCAGCATGTGTCCGAATACAACTAAGAAAATCAGCACTCCTCTCATATTATCAAATAAATAATCACGGCTTTTCTCCTGTTGATTCACGGCTTCTTTCATATGTCTAGCTTCCATTTAATCCCTCCACCGAATATGAATTTACATAATACAGTATAAACATTTTTGATTTTAGCAGAGATATGACAAGGTTGCAATAATAAACTAGACTTTTGTCTACATATCACAATTTTTTCACATATTCACTATTGCTTACAAATATAGTTATATAATATCAAATCGGACCTGTGTTTTTATTTTACACAGGTCCAAAATAATTTATTTGTCTACATAAGCAGAACTATTTCGTTTTCATCCTTCATCAAAGATTCAGGAATATAGTTATCATCTAACTTCTCGCCATTTACATAGAATTCCTTATAACCGCTTTCCCCACCGGATTCATTTTTCACTTTAATATGAAGCATCTTTCCACGGAATTTTTTATCTATGGTTAATTCCTTCCATTCACTGGGTATGCTAGGGGCAATTCTTATGCCGTTAAGATCCGGTCTTATTCCCAGAATTCCCTCCACAGAACCTACCATAACCGTTGAAGCCGTACCTGTCAGCCAGTGTACATGTGCCCTTCCCTCAAAAGGACTATCCACACTTTCTATAAACTGTCCGTGAACATATGGCTCTAGTACCCGTATTTCTGCTTTGTCGTTCATGGCAGCCGGGCAAGCTTTCATAAAGTATTCAAAAGCACGGTTACCCCGTCCCAGTAATGACTCGGCTAAAATAATCCAACCCTGAGGCTGTGAAAATATACCGCCATTTTCTTTAGTGGAGGGATTAAACAGTATTGCTAAGGCTCCGTCAAATGCATGATCTACATATGAAGGTGCCATTACTCTTACACCATACTCAGTATTAAGCTCTCTATAAACACTATCTAGAGCTTTTTTTGCCTGTTCTTTTGTGGCAAGGCCAGAGATTACTGACCATGACTGTGGATTAAGCCACATGCTGGCCTCTGGATCCTTCTTAGAACCGATTACCTGACCGTCCTCCTTAAATCCACGGATAAAACGGTCATCCTCCCAACAATTTTTATTGATAGTATCCTTAAGTTCTTTTTGAACCTTGTCGATATAGGCAATATATTCTTGGTCATTTTTATCTAGGGCAATATCCCGGATAACAGACATAGCATAGTAAAGCTGTAATGCAACGAAAGTAGACTCACCTTTTTTGCCCAGACGCAGACAGTCATTCCAGTCGGCATGGAGGCCCGCAGGCATATTATGGGTACTAAGCCGCTCCATGGAAAAGTTGATAGCCCTTTTTAAGTGGTCATAAACTGTCCCTTCATCACGGTTAGCATAAGGAATAACCTCGTCCAAGAACTCCTTGTCTCCGGTCTCTGCCATATATTTGTATACGGTAGGGAATAACCAAAGGGCATCATCAGCACGATATGCCGGATGACCGGTTGCCTGTACATAAGAAGCATCATCGGGAGTATCCTCATGGCCGGCATTGTGGTCAAATTTTACCAGAGGAAGTCCTCCCCCGTTATCAACCTGTGCCGAAAGCATAAACCTTATCTTATCCTTTGCCATGGCAGGATCCAAATGGATAATTCCCTGAATATCCTGTACTGTATCCCTATATCCATAGCCGTTACGTAATCCGCAATAGATAAAGGAGGCTGCTCTAGACCATATAAATGTTATAAAGCATTGATATGCATTCCAGGTATTTATCATTACGTTAAACTCCTGGCTCGGAGTATTTACTTGGAAGTTAGCAAACTTACCATGCCAGTAGTCCTTCAATTCCTTAAGCTCTTTATCGATAGTGCTTAGATCTGAATATGAATCAAGAATTTTTGTAGCCTCTTTATCATTTTTTTGTCCTAGGAAGAAGGCAAACTCCTTACTTTCACCGGCTTGTAATTCTATCTTTGTATGTATAGCCCCACAGGCATTGGAATTATAATTTAGTGTATTATCACAGTTTCCACGCTCTACTGCTATGGGATTATGATAGCTTCTGTACGCACCGATAAAGGATGATTTATCTCCGTTATATGAAGTAATCGGTGCTCCAACCAGACCAAAGAATCTTTCCCTATTATTGGTGCCTTCTTCATTTTTCATATCATTTTCATTGACAGTTTGAAGAATTTTATTACCTTTTAGATAGGTTCTTGTTATAAATAATGTATACTGCAGATTTACCTGGTCATTTTCATAAAAGCTTTCATTGGTAAATTCAATATATCCGAAAGCTGATATTTTTCTTGGTCTGTCACTATTGTTTGTTATTTTTACTTTCCATACTTCATGGGTTTTATTTAAAGGGACATAATATAATACCTCTGAACTAATGTCCTTATATCTCCCTTTTATAGTGGTATATGCCATTCCGTGACGGCACTCACTTTGATATTTATCATACCCTTCACCTAAAGGCTTTCCTACAGGCTGCCAAGATGCAGACCAGTAATCATTGTCCTCATCATCCCTTAGATAAATATATCTTCCGGGCTTATCCTCCTGGTTAAATATGTAGCGGGATATACGTCCATTGGCACCGCTTTTTACAAAGCTGTATCCCCCGGCATTATTGGATATAATAGCTCCGTACTCAGGAGACCCTAAGTAATTGGCCCAAGGGGCCGGAGTATCAGGTCTTGTTATAACGTATTCCTTACTGGCTTCATCAAAATATCCGTATCTCATATAACCACTCCTTTATTATTATTTTTACTCCCTAATGTAAACTTAACTAATAACGGTTGATTTCTCCCCCTATTTCCATGTTCTTATTTCCATATTCTGTAGTTGCCGCTTAAAGCAAGTAAAGCAAATAGATATAGACAGTTGTCATAATAGCGGCGCACCCCTTTTCGAAGTGGTGTATTCCAGAATAATTCAACACATTCCCTTAAGTTTTTTGTATCATTGGCTGCCAGTGCCGCCTGTGCATTGGTAGCTATAATTGCAACAGGGTGAAGTGCCGGCTCATCTAATATGGTACCGTCAATCTTATAGACCCTATCGATTTTCCCCTTAGCTGTTTCGCAAAAGAAAGCCTGTATCTTATCGGCACAATCCCTCTGCCACTCATCAGCTGCAAACCAAGCATAGTCTAGACCAATATTGGCAGCAACCCGATATGAATCGCTATAATATCTGTCTCTATTATCAAAAGTAACCGGTGTCCCATCATAATGGGCATATTCCGGAGCAAGTCCGGTTACAGGATGGCAGGCTTTATGTAGATATTCCCTGCTGGCCTTGGCCGCCTCCTTCCAAAACTCTCTATCCTCTTCATTTGCCCATAAAGCAAATAATTCATAAAAATGAGGCAGATGATAAGAGGGATCTGTAAAATTAAAATTAGGAACAAATTTAATCAGCTTATTGGAAGGCTCCCACATAGGATAGCCGGGCTTTCCATCTTCGCCTTTATGAATACATTCATGGAGGATAGCCCTTGCCTCTTTGGAATAATTATAAATGCCCTCTCCGTCTCCCCAGCGGTTTGAAGCAAAAAATAGGGCCATGGCAAAATACTCCTCACCGTCAGGAGCCGGTCCGTGAGAATTTTTCGTACCGTCCGGCTGTACAGACCAAGCAAAATACCCGGCATTTTCTCCATCTTCCATCCACATATAAGTCTTTGCGAACTTCCAAAGACGATCAAATTCCTTTTTCCAATTATTTTGAACACACATCATCATTCCATAGGAGATACCTTCGGTCCTGGCATCATTATTACCGGTATCCTCAAGATATGCCATATCGTCTCCTATTTCATGGTAGAAACGTTCATCTTCAGAACCGTAGAATATAGTTTGATAAGCATCATCAATCTTTTTTCTGATTTCATCTTCACTATAGCCTAATTCTTTAAAAACATTTCTATATTCTCCTGTATAAAATGCTCCCTTCATTAACCTTCTCCTTTCCTTTTCAGATAAAGTTTTGATTAGTCAACAGCTGTTAGCTTCTGTTTAGTAAACCTCATTAATTGTATAATCCTATTGAAACCGAAACAATGGGCTTATTTATCCTCTTCTTGTAATTTCATTTCTTTGACAAATTACCTACTAGCCTTAGAATATATCTCTTTTAATTCCTCAACGGTAAAAATATAATGTTCATTGCAAAAATGGCAATTTACTTCAATAGGTTTATTATCATCAATCATTTCCTTGATATCTTTTTTCCCTATGGATATTACAGCTTTTTCTACCCTTTCCTTGCTGCAGTTACATTCAAACCCTGTGGGGTACTTCTCCAAAATCTCCATACCTAAATCTCCAAGGAGATGGTCTAAAATCATCTCAGGAGTCATACCCTTATCAAGAAGTCCCGTAATTCCTTTTAAACCACTGATTTTTTCCTCAAGCTTGCTTATAACTTCATCTTCGGCAAAGGGCATTAATTGCAAGATAAATCCTCCCCCGCAGCGTACAGTATTATCTTTATTCATCAATACTCCAAGAGCAACGCTTGATGGAACCTGCTCACTGGTTGCATAATAATATGTTAAGTCTTCTGCTATTTCACCGGATACAAGATTTGTCTGACCTACATAAGGTTCCTTTAAACCTAAATCCTTAATTACCGTAAGCATGCCTTCCCCTATGGCTCCCCCCACATCTAGCTTTCCTTGAGGATTTGCAGGAAGCATTATTTGGGGATTATACACATAACCTTTAACTGTTCCTTTGGAATTAGCAGTAACTGTTACTCCACCAATAGGACCATTTCCCTTTATCTGAAGGGTAAGTAAATCCTTATCTCCCTTCATCATAACTCCCATCATTGCCCCGGCTGTAAGCAGTCTTCCTAAAGCGGCAGTAGCTATGGGACTTGTATTATGAATGGTTCTTGCATGTTCTATTAAATTTTTGCTTGTAGCTGCAAAGGCTCTAATCTGGTTGTTTGCAGCACTTGCCCTTACAATATAATCTGTCATATTTCAACTAATCCTTTCTATTTCTTCATCCTCTGGTATATGTTAATTTGCTTAATATGATTCCAATCTATGCATTGATATACATAATCAATTAATAATCTCTTAAATGTTTCTATATATATAATTTGTTGGACCTGTGCCTTTCCCTGGCAATTATATATACCCTTTCGCTATCTATTCTTGGCTCTTTATCAGTAAGCTCATGATAAGCTCCTAACATATCAAGTCCAGCCTGGTCTAAAAGCTTTTTTATAGTTTCTATATCGTATGCTTTCCTAATATGGGTCTCTTTGTGTTTACTGTATAAATTGTCCCCTTGTCTTTGGAATAAGGTTAGGTTAACCTCATTAATCATTTCATCGGGATAAAGGGTATTTTCCCAGATAAAGCAGCCATCTTCATGATCCATATATGTTACATTGTCTGCCAATACTTCCTCATAAAGATACTGGGTATCCATATCAAAGATAAAGAGGCCACCGGGATCAAGATAATTTCCCACTAAGTTAAACACCTTCCTAAGATCATCAGAATTTACCATATAGTTAATACTGTCGCAGACACAGATTACTGCCGCTACAGTTCCATAAAGTTCAAATTCCCTCATATCTTGGCATAGATAAAGAATACCATCATCTAAGCCCTCACTTTTTTCCCTGGCTATAGAAAGCATTTCTTGGGAAATATCAATTCCTATCATGTCATAGCCTTTTTTGGCCATCCTTCTGGTCATCTTCCCTGTACCGCAGCCTAGCTCCAGTAGCAGTCCCTTATCTATACCATGTTTTTTAAGTATATTCTCTATATAATCAGCCCATTTGTCATAGGGTATATGATTCATTAATATATCATATACTGAGGCAAAGCCCGTATAAGCTTCCATTTTATCTCCTTTTATGCTGTTTTAGTTTGTATATTTATCCATTGTCTAAAACACATTTTATCATACAATATTTTTACATACAACAAGGATATTCATATATTTCCAAAATTAAACTTAATCCAAAAAAAATAGCAGGGCATATAGAACTTATGCCCAACTATTTTTCTATGATTTCAACTATTTTTACACTCTATATCTTATACCATTTTATCAAACATATCCTTTAATGTAGGATATATTTCTTTAAACACCTGATATTTTTTATTATAAAGCTCTACAATATCAGGATCCTGCTCAGTGGTCTCAACTACCTTAATAAGCTTTTCTGTTGCTTCTTCTACACTGGCATATTTGCCGCAGCCTACAGCTGCTAAAATAGCTGCACCAAAGGCCGGACCTTCCTCAGAGTTTATCTTATCTACCTTAACGTTAAGAACATTAGCCACTATCTTACACCATAGAGGGCTTTTTGCTCCCCCACCGTTAATTCTGGTTCTTTCTATATTAACACCTAAGGACTTAGCAATTTCAAAGGAATCACGAAGAGCAAAGGCTACACCTTCTAAAACTGCCTGTGTCATATCTGCACGGGTTGTATCCATGGTCATACCGATAAAGGTACCCCTTGCATTGGGATTGTTATGAGGTGTTCTTTCTCCCATCAGATATGGTAGGAAGTATACATTGTTCTGGCCAAGTTTTGTAATATCCTTCTGCTCCTTGCTATACTCCTTGGTTCCGATGATTTCATCCATCCACCATTTGTTAGAAGCTGCTGCAGAAAGCATAACACCCATTAAGTGATATTTTCCGTCAGCATGGCAGAAGGCATGAAGGGCATTATTATCATCCACTGCAAAATTCTGTGAGGATATAAAGACAACACCGGAAGTTCCCAGTGATATATTACATTTTCCTTCCCCTACTGTACCTGTACCTACCGCTGCAACTGCCTGGTCACCGCCACCTGCAATTACTTTAACAGTGCTTGGAAGACCAAGTTCATCTGCTGCCTTCTGACTTAGTGTTCCTACAACTTCATAGGATTCAAAAACCTTAGCCATCTGTTCTTCCTTAAGTCCGCATATATCAAGCATTTCTTTGGACCAGCACTTATTCTTAACATCAAATAATAACATACCGGAAGCATCTGATACATCAGTACAATGTACTCCGGAGAGCATATATGCAATATAATCCTTAGGCAGCATAACCTTTTTTATCTTTGCAAAATTATCAGGCTCATGCTTTCTTACCCATAATAATTTAGGTGCAGTAAATCCGGTCAGGGCCATATTGGCTGTATAAGAGGATATTTTTTCTCTACCTATCTCATTATTTAAATAATCACATTCTGCCTGGGTACGTCCGTCATTCCATAAAATTGCAGGACGGATAACCTTGTCATTCTCATCAAGAATAACCATTCCATGCATCTGTCCGCTAAAGCTTATACCGTCAATTTCATCCTTATTGCAATCCTTGGTTAATTCTTTAATACCATCTACTAAAGCACTATACCAATCCTCGGGATTCTGCTCGGACCAACCGGGCTTAGGAAAGTATAAGGGATATTCCCTGGTAACTATACTCTTAATTTGTCCTTCTTCATCCATTAGTAATAACTTTACAGAGGATGTTCCTAAATCAACACCAATATACAGCATGTGTGTGTCTACTCCTTTCATTATATGAATTTTAGGCACCCAGGCAGCCATTGCCGTGCAGATTTATTGTACGTCATCGCATGCTTTATGGGCTATAAATTCTTGAAAATCATCTTGTTAATTGATTAAACTATATTAATTTAACTATAGCAACCCCACCTTCTAATGTCAAGCTGCAATCACTCCTTCAAACAATAATCTCTTTCCAAATTAAGCATTATATGATAACATGACCATAGGTAAATTAGTACAATTGTATTACTAATATGAAAAATTATAAAAATATGCATAATATGAGCAATTCTTAATATTTTGTTTATTTATGTAAGTGAAAGGTGAATGTTATGGTTACAGGCAGTAAAGAACTAATACGGGATATTAATACCCATCTGGTATTAGAAACCATCATAAATGAAGCCTCTATCTCAAGAGCAGCTACGGCAAAACATCTTGGATTAACCAAGGCTACTGTTTCTGCCATTGTACAAGACTTAATTAATCGTAAGCTGGTTATAGAAATAGGCAGTGATGATACAAGCCTAGGTAGAAAACCCATCCTTCTTAGCTTAAATAAGAAGGCCGGTTTTGTTGTATCTATTGATCTTGGGGTTGATACCATATCTGCATTGGTTTCTGACTTAGCCGGAGAAGATTGCAGCATAAAGCAAATAAGAACCCCAAAAAATGCAGCTAATATAATAAATGAAATAATTAATTTAATTGAATCTATGAAATTCCCAAGCGATACTCCATATGGACTGGTGGGTATAAGCATTGGAATACATGGTGTAACAGCTAATAATCAAATATCATTTGCACCATATTATAATTTGTCCGGGTCAGATCTTGCAAAGACCATAGGTGAACACTTTAATGTTCCTATATATCTTGAAAATGAGGCTAATTTATCCGTAATAGGAGAAAAAACCTTCCAATATGACTATTCTAATATAGCCAATATCAGCATTCATTCCGGTATTGGACTGGGTATAATTATTAATAACCAACTCTATAGCGGATATAGCGGCCATGCCGGTGAATTTGGCCATACTATTGTAGAAATTGATGGCAGACAATGTCCCTGTGGCAACCTTGGATGTTTAGAGCAATATGTATCTGAACGGGTATTGCTTAATGAATTTGCAAAATTAAAGGGATTAGAGGAAGTAGATTTTAATACTTACCGTGATATGTATGAAGAAAATGATCCTGATGCAATTAAGATCTTAGATCAATTTATAAAATATATATCCGTGGGAATTAATAATATTTTAAATGCTTATAATCCGGAGATTGTTATTATTAACAGCTCATTTACAATTCATTTTCCCCATGCACTTAAAAAGATCGAGGATGCCCTAAAAAGCAAAATGAATAATTATATCAGAATCGTTCCATCGGTTCTCCAAGACACATCTATTTTGCTTGGGGGCGCATGTGTGGCTATCAAGAATTTCTTAGGGGTCAATAATCTAAAACTAAATAATGCAAAGTATCAATCTCCTTTTTAGAGATAATATTGGACTTGTGTATAAACTGACACAAGTCCTTTTTTATATAATATCTATTTTAATATAGGAGACAAATAAAAAACATGACCTATTTGGAAAATGTAAACATAGATCTCCAAACATGTCATGCTTTTTATATGAATTATATTTACTAACTTACTTTATAAGTCTAAACTAAATATTATTATTTAACCTGTTCTTTTTCAACTTCACTCTGTTTTTTTAATTCCCTCTTTCTTTTGGTTATTAAGCCCCCTATCCTTCCTGATTCTTTTGCCGTAAGGGATTGCCAACCGCTTGTAAGCACTTTATCTAAGTATCCCAGTTCACTGGCAATCTCATATTTCATTTCTTCCTCAGGTTTTAAATTATTCAAATCTATCTTCTTATTGCGTTTTTTTCCCATCCTGTTACACCCTTTCTTTCTTACTTTTCTAGAGTGTAACCAACTTCAATAAGAATATTCTATTTGTATTAAAAGTCATTCTTTAACCGGGATTTCTTTTCCTAGGTAAAGGGAGTAGATAACCATTTCCTTAACCTTTTTATTTAATATCTGTTCCAATGCTTTTTTATAGTAAATAAGCTGTATCTTATATCTGTCAAGTAGCTGTTTTTCATTATGAGCAATGTCTGATTTATAATCAAGAAGAACCAGCTCGCCCTCCTCTTCAAAGTACACATCAATAATTCCTTGAATAAGAACAAGCTCCTCGCTATCCTGATCAGGATATATATCCTTTGCCTTTAATCCTATGACAAATTGTTTTTCTTTATACAGCTTTCCTGCTGCCTGAGCCTTCATCACCCTTTTGGCTATATTACTCTGGCTGTATCTAAATATATTCTTAAGGTTAAGTTTAGCCATATCCTCTTTTGTAATTTTTCCGGCTTCTATCATACCATCCAGTTCCCATAGTAAATCCTTGTAATCATTTACCTTACTAAGATCTAAAAGTTCCAGCACCTTATGATAAAGAGTACCCCGGTCCGTACCGGATATTTGCTCACTAGCTTCCTTAGCAAAGTTGGGAACATATTGGTTTTCATTAATGGCACTTTTCTTTTCCTCGGTCCCTACATTATCCGCTTCTTCTAGCCTGCGATCAAATAATATCTCACTATCCTCATCATCAATAAATTGCCCAATCTTTTTTAACTCTGATACCGTCAGTTTTACCCTAAGATTTGCTTCTTTAGAATAAGGATAGTCAAAATTAAGTCTTTCCTTAATCTCATTTTGAATATTTTCATTTCTTTTCTGATTAATTATACGGTTATCTAACTCTTCTTGATCATTTTGCAGAAAGACCTGCTTAACCATATCTTCATAAATAATATCCTGCTTTTTATAAACTTTAATGTCCATATAATCCCTAGGCTTATTATTCATGGCAGGAAGGACCAAGTCCAGATAATTTTTCACTGATGTAAGTTCAAAGAAGGAGAAATCTTTCTTCACATATAAATCTTCCATGGATTTTAAATATCCGGTCATAATAAGTTTTTCTTTAGCCCTTGTCATGGCCACATATAGAACCCTAAGTTCTTCACCTAGACTGTCAATCAGGCTTTTTTTCTGGATTACTTTCTTAAGTAGGGTATTAACCTTAGTCCTATTCTCGAGATCAATATAATCAGGTCCTACCCCGTAATCAACATGAAGTAAAATACTGCTTCTTTGATCCTGCATATTAAACTGTTTACTTAGACCGCTTACAAATACAACCGGAAATTCCAGCCCCTTACTTTTGTGTATACTCATAATCCTTACCGTATCATCATGTTCTCCGGAAATAGAGGCTTCTCCAAAATCCACTTCATATTTATGAAGCTTTTCTATATAACGGATAAAGTGAAACAAACCGCTATAAGTGCCTTTTTCAAACCTGACTGCATGGGAAATCAACATGTCGATATTTGCTTTCCTTCTATCCCCTCCGGGCATAGCCATAACATAATAAGCATATCCGGTCATATCCAAAACTTCTTGAATCAGTTCATGGATGGGAGTATATTTTACCATATCCCGCAGTTTATGAAGCATATCTAAAAATACCTTTAGTTTATCTTTTATGTCTTCATTAGAACCTTCATTGGCATAAGCTAAAGCTGCACTATACATTGTTGAACTTTTATCCATAAGCCTAATTTGAGCCAGCTCATCAGATGAAAAACCCCCAATAGGAGAATATAAGACTCCGGCAAAAGGTATATCCTGCCTGGGATTATCAATAATCCTTAACATATTTAATAGGGTCATAATCTCTGAAGTCTGAAAATAACCTGTTCCGGTATCGGCATAAGCAGGGATTCCTTCCTGCATCAGGGTATTTACAAAAACATCAGCCCATCCTGTCATGGTACGAAGTAGGATTACTATATCTTTAAGTTTGGCCGGCCGGTGAATTATATTACCTTCCTCATCTTTATCAATCAAAAGCAGCCCCTTATCCGGATCTATAATTTCCTTAATACGTTTTGCTACTGCTCTTGCTTCTAATTCTTTCTTAGTATATTGGATTTCATCCTCATCTGATTCTTGCAATATAACTTCCTTATTCTGACCGGTATCACCCTTTAGGCCATCTTCACTCTCATCTTCTTCCTCTGATACAAGTATCAGTTCCACATCTTTTGATATTCTTGCCTTTACCTTATCTGTGAGTTTTTCAGCCTCTTCTTTAGGAAGCAGTTCCTCAAATAATTCTCCATATTTTAAGGAAGCCGCTTCATCGTAAACAACTCCTCCCACAGACTCAGTCATAATCTGTTCAAAGATATCATTTACAAAGTCTAAAACTACTTTCCTGCTTCTAAAGTTCTTATCAAGATCTATTCTTTGGGTAGGATTTATATTGCCCTCATCATCCTGGTCATAAGTTCCATAAGTTTTTAGCTTTTCAAGAAATATCTCAGGCATGGCTAGGCGGAATTTATAAATGCTTTGCTTTACATCTCCCACCATAAATCGATTATATACTCCAATATTTTCCCTTGATATACTTTGAAGAATTGTTTCTTGAACCAGGTTACTGTCTTGATATTCATCTATTAATATTTCTTCAAATTGCTCACTAAGTTCCATAGCGGCTTTTGTGGGAATTATTTTCCCCTCTTTTTCCTCTACTAATATGCTTAGGGCAAAATGCTCCAAATCATTAAAATCCAAAATATTTTTTTCTTCTTTTTTAGCTGCAAAAGCTTCCATAAAATCCAGGGTAAGCTTTGATAATACCTCCATTACCCCACTAACAGACTTAAGATCATTATACATTTCTTCTGCAGATTGAAAGAAGAACTGATTAGTAAGATCCTTTATAGCCTTTTTAACTTCCTCCCTTAAGGCTTTTACCCTATCTTTTTTTTCCGGGGATACATCAGCCTGTCTTTTTGATGACAGCCGTACAAATGATATCTTAAAAAAAGCCTTTCCATAGCCTTCATAAGAGCTTTCTTTCATAAGCTCTTCAATCATGGTCCTATCACTGACAAGAGCCGGAAGATAAGCCTCTGGTCCGTCCACTTCATTGCATATTTCTATGGCTTCATCTATCTTTTTTAACAAATCACCAAGTACTATAGATATATAATCTAATAATTCTTTCATCCATTTGGCCTTATTCATATCATCAATAGATTCAAGTTTAAAGCTTTCTTGAATTTTTTCCAACCAAAGCTTAGGCCAAGGATTACTCATAGCAAAATTATATAAGGACAGTACCAACTCCTCTACGGGAAGGTCGGATTTGTAACGGGAATAACTCTCAATAAGCTTAAGAAAATCTTTGCTGCCCTCTTCATACCATTTTTCCAATACCTCTGATATAATATCAGATTTCATCAGGGTAATTTCAGATTCATCTGCCAGTTTGAAAGAAGGATCAAGGTCTATATGATGAAAATAGTTTCTTATAACATTTAGGCAGAAACTATGTATTGTAGTGATATGGGCACTTTGCAGTAGGGAAAGTTGTTTTTGCAGGTGAACCTTATCCGGTTCTTCAATAAGTTTTCTATCAAGAGCCTTACCTATCCTATCCCTCATCTGAGCGGCTGCAGCATTGGTAAAGGTAACCACAAGAAGCTGATCAATGTCTAGGGGTTTTTCTCCCTCTGAAATCATTGAAATAATCCTTTCCACCAAAACCGCAGTTTTACCGGAACCTGCCGCTGCAGAAACCAATAGATTCTTATTTCTTGTATCTATGACCTTCTGTTGTGCTTTAGTCCAAGCCATAGGTATCCTCCTTTACATACATATCTGTGAATCTAATTTTCTTTCTCTTCGGATACATCCTTATCTCCCCAGATTTCCTCCTTTAATTCATCCACAGATCTTTTAGCCAGGTTGCGATATGAATAACCGGGAAGTCTCGCATCAAAACCACAGGCATTTTTATATTCACAATAATCGCAGGCAGTTCTCTCCCCTGCCCTATAGGGATTAAGCCTGGCATCCCCTTCTAGTATCTGGTTTTTATCCTCAACCAATCTTTTATTAACAAAATTAAGCAGGGCTTGTATCTGTTTTTTGCTTGCTGCCGATGAACGTTTGGACAGCTCACCTTCTTTATTGGTCTCTATCGGAATAATATCGGATTTTACAGAAGCCCTAAGGGTTCCGTCAGGCCCCTTTAATTTATTATCCATAAGCCCTATAATTTCCTTGTCTTGATTAACCAGCCCGTTCATCTTCAGCTTCTTATATATATCCTCATCAACCTGGTCAGACTTTGCTACAATGGGATCATCTATATGGTAATAGAAAATACCTGCCGGAATTATCTCTTTATCCTTATACTGCTTACTTAAAAATTCTATGGCAGCACTTAGATAGATTGCTAGTTGCTTTTGTAGTCCGTAATATATACTCTGAATATCAAAGGCCGTAGCTCCGGTTTTGTAATCAATAACCCTAACATATAATTTATCCTCTGTTTCATATAGATCCATCCTATCAATTCTTCCCCGCAGCAATAAATCCTCATCAGGTATATGATAAAAAGCCATCTCATAGCCCGCAGGCTCAAATACCCCCTGGCGAATCTGATTACACAAGGCCCATAAGGTTCTTATGGTAATCCTTTCAATTCGTTTAATTAAGTACTCATTTCTTTTACTGCTTCTTAGATAGCTACCCTCAAAATCATCTACAGCTTTTTTTACTGCTTCTATAGCCCACTCTTCTCTAATTTCATCAGGTATTGTATGCCAATTATATCGGCTGACATCCAGCATTTTCGAAAATTCATCTATGGCATTATGAAAGATATTACCTATATCAGGTACAGCCAGTTTATACTCCTTACGCTGCTCTAGGGACAGACCATAGGACATAAAATGGGCAAATGCACAACCTGCATAGCGCTCAAGTCTGGTAACACTTCCGCTTAATTTATCACCATAAAGTAAGTATGCCGCTTCCTTTGATATACCTTTTTCTTTATTGACATAAAAAGCTCCGGCTATTAATAGGTCCAGTATTCTTCTTCTTTCCTGGTCATTTCTATAATAATAATACAGTTCATTAAAAATTTCAGAAGTTTGGCTATTTCTAAGTCCCTCAGACAAATATCTTATTCCTTCATCCTGAAGGATATAATCCATATCATCAGTTTCTTCATCGTAAGTTGTAATAGTAAGTTTTTTAAAATAGGACAAGAGCTTGCTGATTAAGAAAGAAGGTCCTACTGATTTACCTTCTTCATTTACCCTATGAAATGTTATATATAACTTATCCTGAGGCTTGGTCACATTAAGATATATGTAGAACTGCTCGGTAAATGCCTGCTGCCTCTTTGTGGGAGCCAGTTCAATTCCATTGTTAGTAAGCAGCTCCCTTTCCACATCCGATAAGATACCGCCACTGCCAATAACCTTAGGAACTATACCTTCATTAACTCCTACAAAAAACAAGGCCCTAATATCTTTTAATCTGGTCCGTTCAGTATCTCCTATTACAATCTCATCCATGCCCGGAGGAATAAGACCTACTTTCGCCTCAGCAAGACCGGTTTCAAGTACCTCTCCAAATTCCTTTAAGCTTATATGTTCATCCCCAAGAAGAAGTACAATCTGGTCATAAAGTTCCATTACGATACGATATACCTGGTCATACTCCTTAGACATAAGGGGTAAATTTAATTCTTTAAAATAATTATTAAAGCTCTCAAGCTTTTCCCATACATTTAAGCGTATTCCCAAATCATATAAAGCCTGTACATAATCCCTTACCTTATTATCTTTGTTTTTAAGAGTTTCATACAAGGGATGTAGCTCTTCTATAAATCTTTCCCGTATGGAATTTAACTGTTCCAAATCAAGTGTCTTTTTCCTTCCAAGGTTTCTGGTAAATGGCTCTAAGTATCTTTTAGCTCCTCTTATTCCAAAGGCAATAACATAATCCTCTAAAAGGTCTACTTCATCTTGGGATATATTGCTAAGGCCACTTCTTAAGTAAGCAAAGACACTTTCATAACTATAATCTTCTAAGGCAATCTGGGTTGCAGAACGGATAAATACAACAAAGGGATTTCCCAGAATCTCCTTCTTATAATCTATAAAACAAGGTATATTGGCCTGAGTAAAATAATATTTAGCAAGCCTGCCATATCTTTCTATATCCCCTGTAACCACTGCAATATCCTTATATCTATATCCCTCTTCCCTAATAAGACGTTTTATTTCCCTAACTACAAAAGCAATTTCACTTTCAGGATCCTTGGCACCATGGATGCTTATCTCATCCTGTTCTTTCTCATACCGATCGTAGGGATAACGAAAGAGATTATGCTCTAAAAATGCCAGGGCCGGGGATTTTCTGAAGCGGTAAGGAACCTTACCATCCTTCTTATTTTGGACAAAAATTGGCTCTTCAATTTTTGTATCTGTATCAAGAGCTATATCATATAGCTTTTTTATGGTTTTTTGGCTTAGTCCAAAGAGCCCATAGTCTGATTTTTCTTCTATCAAGGGCTCCCTAGGGTCGATTGTTACAGTAACCATAACCTTTTTAGCTAATTTCATCATCTTGGCTAGGATTTCATTCTGACAGGGAGTAAATCCCGTAAACCCATCCAGGCATATGACACTGTTTTTTAGCCAAGTAGATTGATCAATTACCTTACTAAGTACAAGCAAGATTTCCTCAGCTGTTATATATCGTTCATTCATAAAATCAGCAAAACCCTTATATATGGTTCGAATATCATGGAGCTTTGCCTTTAATACCGGCTTCTTTGCTGAAATCTCCATCATTTCTTCAAAATCATCCGGTCTAATATTATATTGATAAAATTCAGACAGCAGTGATTTAAGCTCATTAATAAATCCGGCTTTTTTTACACCGGACCCAAATAATATTAGTTCCTTTCTTTTTTCTGCCACCACCCTACGGATAACCATGCTTTTTCCGGTATCCTCTAATATAGGAAAGTCATTACCTCCTACTTCATCAAAAATCCGGTAAGCAAAACGCATAAATGACAAGATATCCACATTTATAACCCCATTGTTTGGATGCATGGATACCATATCCTTCTGGGTTTGCAAAGTAAACTGCTCCGGAACAATAATAAGATAATTGGTGTCGGGATTTTTTATAGATTCTTCAATAATATTATGATACATCTGATGGGATTTGCCTGAACCGGCACTTCCTAGATAAAGTTGCAAAGACATAACCATCCTCCTTCCCAGTTTTCTTTACATCTAAAACAAATTTTGCCACCTTAACAGAACAAATCGGCATAAATTAATATAATGAATAATAATATATAGTAAGATTAAGACAATGAAGCAATTATGCTCCGGAGGATAGAAATGGCAAAAAAAATTGTTGTTATCCAATTAAAAGAAATCATATATACTGTAATATTTGCTGCTTTAGGAATCCTTCTAATACTTCTTCTAATCTTTATGTTTAGCGGAAAAGACAGTGAAGATGTGGCAACCGAAACCAAGTTATATAAGGCCGGAGTATGGACCTGCGCCATCCCCCTTAGCGACACTGTAATCAATTTAGAAGTAGTCCTAGATGAAAATCAAATCAAATCGGTACGGATGGTTAACATTGATGAGACAGTAACTACCATGTATCCCCTTGTAGAACCTGCCTTAGAAGAAATCTCAACCCAATTGAGTAACGATGTTCCCATAGACCAGTTAGAATTAAGGGATGACAGCAGGTATACTCAGACTCTTTTGATTGAAGCCATTAAGGTTGCCCTTGATAAAGCTAGAGTCACACCCTAACCATACTTACATAGCACCTTCTTAGAACAACGTTCTGCAAGTAATTGGCGGATAGGGCCAGTTACTTATAGAACGTTGTTCCTTTTAGTGCATATTAAAAATATTTTTTATATGGTGATTCTTCATTAAGAAATACAATTCCTATAATACCAGGTCCCGTATGGGCACCTATGGCACAACCTACATAATTATCCATAAATTGTTTGCAACCATATGTATTTTCTAGCATTTCCCTTACAGTTTCCATTGTTTTGGCATCATCTCCGTGAACAATGCCTATAACTTGATTTGATAAGTCTTTTCCTCTTTCTCCTACTATTTCAATTAATCGTTTTAGAGACTTCTGCCTTCCCCTTACCTTTTCTATGGGTTCAAGAGCTCCATCATCATTAACATGAATAATTGGTTTAATATCCAGTAGACTTCCTGCAATAGCTGATGTTCTGCTTAAGCGTCCGCCTTTTAATAGATACTCTAATGTTTTAACTGTAAAGATTTGTTCCATATGTTCACAATGCCATTCTATAGCTTGGATAATTTCTTCTTTAGTAGCACCTGCCTGCTGCATTTTTAAGGCATAATATGTTACCAGACCAAAACCTAAAGAGGCACACTTAGAATCGATAATGGTCAAATCAAAATCTGGATATTCTTCCAAAAGCTCTGTTTTGGCAATATTGGCTGCATTAAAGGTTCCTGCAATCCCGGTAGAAAAACAGATATAGATTAGCTCATCGCCCTTTTTTGCATATGGCAAGAAATTGTCATAAAACATCTGAGAATTAATATGATAGGTTTTAATATCATTCCCTTTCTGAAGAATATTGTAAAACTCCTCAGGGAATATGGTCTTACCGTCAAAATAATCCTTTTCATCAATAACTACAGGTGTAGGTATTACATGTAATCCATATTCATCCGTTACCCATTTTGGTATATCGGATGCGGAATCGGTAACAATCTTTAGTGCCATAATATTCTCCCTTTCTTAACTTTTGCTCTTGTATCTAAAAGCTTATTATGAAATGCCCATAAGCTCATCTAACCATAAGGCAGACTTTGCATCACTGGGCATCCTTAAATCTCCTCTCGGAGAAATAGATACCCTTGTAACCTTTGGTCCATCCGGTAGACAAGACCTTTTGTATTGCTGTGCAAAAAATCTTTTATAAAACATCTGCATCCATTTTAATATTTCCTCATTACTATACTCCTTAGCAAATGCAGTCTGAGCCATACGATATATTTTCTCAGGGGAAAATCCATACTTAAGAACATAGTATAAAATAAAATCATTGAGCTTATATGGTCCTACGGATTCCTCTGTTACCTGATATTTATTCTCTCTGCTAGGAGGAAGAAGTTCAGGACTAACGGGAGTATCTAGAATATCTTTTAAGACCCTTGATAATTCCTCATTAACAGTGACATCTGCTGCCCATTCTACTAAAGCTCTAACCAAAGTCTTAGGCAGGGATGAATTAACCCCATACATGGACATATGGTCTCCGTTATAGGTAGCCCAGCCAAGAACCAGTTCTGACATATCCCCTGTTCCTATTACTATTCCATTATGCTTATTGGCCAGATCCATAAGCACCTGTGTTCTTTCTCTTGCCTGACTGTTCTCAAAGGTGATATCATGAGTATCCAAATCATGGCCTATATCCTTAAAATGCTGTATAACCGCATCTGTAATAGGTATATCCAGTAAGCTTGCACCTATATTTTTTGTAATTGCAAGGGCGTTATTATAGGTACGACTAGAGGTTCCAAAGCAGGGCATTGTTACCGCAAGAATCCCCTTCTTATCAAGACCTAACATCTCAAAGGCACGTTCTACTACCAGTAAGGCTAGAGTTGAATCTAATCCCCCTGATACCCCAATTACCGCACATTTTGTTCCGATATGGGCAAGCCTTGCTTTTAATCCCACCGCTTGAATTTCAAAAATTTCTTCACACTGTTTAATTAATTCTTCCTTACTTTCCGGAATAAATGGAAATGGCTTTATTTTTCTTGTAAGCTTATAAGGTTTTAGTTGATAATCTCCATCTAAAAAGCAATAAGGAATCTTAATATAATCTGATATATCTTTATCATCAAAATAATTATTCTTTCTTCTTCTCTCGCTCTTTATTATTCCTAAATCTATTTCACTTACTATTAATTCATTATTGCTAAAGGGTTCTGCCTGTGAGAGTAAAGTACCGTTTTCAGCTATTAAGTTATGACCTGAGAACACTAAATCAGTGGTAGATTCTCCCTCTCCGGCATTAGCATATATATAACCACAGATTAATCTTGCCGATTGATTTTTTATATAATTTCTTCGATATCCGGCTCTTCCTGCCAGTTCATTGCTGGCAGAGAGATTGGCTATAATTGTAGCCCCTGCCATACAGTGATATGTTCCAGGAGATAGGGGCATATATAAATCCTGGCCTATCTCAACTCCCACCTTAAAATCAGGGAGATTCCTACATTCAAATATCAATTTATGACCAAAATATACTTCTTCCCCTAAGAACTCTACCTTTATAGCTTCTTTGGGTCCCGGGGAAAAATATCTTGCTTCATAATACTCTCCATAATTAGCTAGGGCCTTTTTAGGAATTAATCCTAACAGCTTACCCCCCTGAATAACTGCCGCAGTATTATAAAGTCTACCCTCATATTCAAAGGGAAAGCCTATTATAGTAAGAAGCTCCTTATCCTTAGTGAAATTAATAATCTCTTTTACCTGCATTTTTGCATGGTGAAGTAGGGTTTCTTGTAAAAGCAAATCTCCGCTGCTATATCCCGTAACACAAAGCTCTGGGAATACCAAAAGTTTTACATCTTGTTTTTCTGCAGTGTCTATAATTTTAATCACTTGCTTGGCATTATAAGTACAATCTGCCAGTCGAATCTTAGGTGTAGCTGCAGCAACCCGAATAAATCCATGCTTCATAGCTTTCTCCATTTCTTGCATCTATCAAATGTAATTTATGTATTAATCGACATCCTTCATAGTATAAACATAAAAACATATGTTTTATACCCATATTATAAAAGTAACTTCTTTAAAATACAAGTACTATATAATTTTTGGAAGAAAAGCACAATGACTTTTTAGTAAATAAAAAAGCGGCCGAAGCCGCCCTTATCATTAGTATAAACCCCCAAAATGCCGTTTCCTGCATTTTGACTCCTAGCTTCGCTAGGTGGGTAACCGCATATCAGCTTCTGCCTTCCGCTACTAGGCGGCTTGACATCCACCAATAAATGTAGGAAACCCTTATTACAACATGTAGGTTCAAAATTACAGGAGTGTCGAACATCTCAGGAACATCTTTAAGTATATTATAATAGATTATTAGCTGTAATTCAAGGTTTTTATAATGAATTTTCTTGGTATTTAAAGGGTTGTGCTCTCTTCTAATTCAAAAGGGGGAAAAGTAAATGTAAATGTACTACCCTCTCCCAGTTTTGAGCTAACCTCAATATTTCCATTATGTTTTAGGGCAATCTGTTTTGCTATGGCAAGCCCTAGTCCTGTGCCAGATTTATTTTGTCTAAGACTTGATTTGTAAAATTTTTCAAATATATTGGCCAAATCATTTTCATCCATTCCGATACCTTCATCTTTAATGGATACTATTATTTTGTCCTTCTTGGCTATATTTATGTATATAGATTTAAATTCCTCTGTGAATTTTATGGCATTATCTAAAATCACCATAAACATCTGTCTTAGTCTATCATAGTCACCAAGCATCATAATTATAGGACTATCTTTAGTTATTTCCACTTTTATGTTTTTCTTTTCAGCTATTGTTCCTGCGCTGCGAATAATATCATCAAAGACCTGGACTAAGTTAACCGGTTCGCTTTCAATGGCAAAATCCGGATTTTGCATTTTAGATAGTATCATTAAATCCCCAATTAATCTTTCCATGCTTTTACATTCTGAAAGCATCCGTTCATAATATTGCTTTACTTTTTCTTCGTCTTTTACAACTCCGTCAACTAAAGTTTCCGTATAAGCCCTAAGAACGGTAATCGGTGTCCTTAACTCATGGGATACATTTGCAAAAAAATCTAATCTCATTTGATCTAAATTCTTTCGCTGAGTCTCATTTTCCAGTAACTTCTCAGATAGAATATCTACAGTTTTAGCCAAATCACCAAGCTCATCATTCCTTTTAATTCCTGTCTTAGAATGGTAATTACCTGCTGCCAGTGATAGGGCTGTGATACGCATCCTTGATATAGGAAGGGACAGCTCTGTAGCAAATATAATAACTATAACAAAGGATATTGCTAAGGCTACAACACTACTTAAAACAATCAAGGATAGGATGTCATTTATAATATCAGTAAGTCCTTTTACAGGTGCCTTCAGCAGCAGTGCCCCTGCCACCTCTCGGTTTACACCCAAAACAGGTACCGCTACTGTTATGGTCTGAGTCTGATATATTTCGTCATCGGCTATAGTAAATACTCTTTTATTATTAAAAGCACTTTCAACCAAATCAATATACTCAGTATATCCGACAGAAAATTCTTCTAATGAGTTGGTTTCCATTCGTTCATCCATCGGCAATACTGCATTAGGATTTGAGATAGTCCATATATCAAGTCCCATAATTTTTTGCTGATTGTTAATGTACTCCAAAAACCCACTATAGTTTCGCGTATTTATATGGTTCATAGTCATCATTTCTGAAATATTTGAAGCCTGTCCCATTAATTCTTCCCGCGTGCTTTTCATAGTTGTGTTTTTATATAGCTGCATAAAAATCAAGCAAATCAGTACAGCCGTCACCAACAACATCATTGCATAGTTTAAATACAGCTTAAAAAACAAGCGGTTATAAACGCGAACCTTGTTTTCTTTTGCCATGTTTTTTTATTCCTCCACCATATCGGTTGAACTCTTATTCCTCTATAAGTTCAAATTTATAACCTACTCCCCAGATAGTTTTAATGGTCCATTCAGGATGTTCTACAGCATCTATTTTTGCACGAAGTCTTTTTATATGTGAATCTACTGTCCTGCTGTCGCCATAATAATCAAAGCCCCAAAGACTATCCAAAAGATTATCCCTGGTAAAGACTTTATTTGGATTGGAGGCCAATGTCCACATGGTTTCAATTTCCTTTTTAGTAAGGGCAATTTTTTTACCTCCAATATGTACACTATACTCTTCAAGATTTATCTCCAGATTACTGATAGAGATAACATTTTCTGAAGCATTGCTTTTTGATGCTTTTGCCATCCTTCGAAGCACCGCCCTTACTCTGGCCATAACTTCTCTCGGACTAAAGGGTTTTACTATATAATCATCGGCTCCTATATCAAGTCCCATAATCTTATCAAAATCTTCCCCTCTTGCTGTAATCAGGATAACAGGTACATCTGATTTACTTCTAATCTTTCTGCAAACCTCGTATCCGTCTTCTTTTGGCATCATGACATCTAGCAGCACTACCTCAGGATCATACTTCTTAAATAATCGGATTGCTTCCTCTCCATCGTATGCTACTACCGGTTCAAACCCTTCCATCTTAGAATATGTGGATAGGATATCAGTGATATCATGATTATCATCTGCGATTAAGATATGCTGCATAATTGTTACCTCCTTTATACAAGCAAAATATAAATTAAATAGTGGCTAATAAACAAGGGAAACTATTTATTCTATATGTTTTAATATAAGTATATCAAAAATATGTCTTTTTTGTAAATAATTTTACATATTTGTTACGAACTGAAAATGTATATATGATAAGGAAATTACAGAGTCTAATAGGAGGCTATGTCATATTAAATATCCATTATATATTATTATATATTATTACTATATCATAAAACAAGTAGTAATACTTTATTAACCATACATTAATATACTTGAATAGTTTGTTGTTTTGTAACAAATTATTAATATATAGAGATATCCGTGACACTTTTCTGACAAAATCAACTTATATACTGGTATTGCAGATAAGGATGTGACATAGGAATTCCATAAATCGGAGGAAATACCATGAAAAAGAAATTTCTATGTAATTGTTTGATTTTGTTTGGCCTACTTCTTTTCTTTACTGTCATGCCTCAAATTATACAGTCACCCCTTAGTGTAGTTAGGGCATCAGAAGTTGAAAAGGAGAAAAATAATGAATATAGGCTTAACCTTAAATCTATTACCCTAGTAAACGGAAAATCATTTACATTAAAAGTTTATAATCTTGAAGATGATGCTAAGGTTAGCTTTAAATCCGCTGACCCAAGCATTGCATCTGTTAATGAGAACGGAACATTTAAGGCTAATAAAGTTGGATCTACTACAATTACAGCAACAGTAAGGCGAGGTTCTAATTCTACTTCACTTACCTGTGATGTTAAGGTTGGACCACCGGCTTTTAGCGTGAAGATGACCAGGTCCATAATTATACTGGGACAAAAACAAAGTGCATTATTAGAGGTTATAATGAAGCCCAGTAACACTGCAGAACTTGCCAAGTTTTCCAGCTTTAATTCGTCAATTGCTTCTGTTAGTTCCGGAGGCCGAGTAACAGCTAAAAGACTGGGAATGACTTATATATTTGCCGAAATAGATGCTGTTAATTTAGACGGAAGCAAGAAATTTGCTTCCTGCAGTGTAATAGTAACTAAACCTGAAGAAGTAACTCAATTAAGAAAGTATTTTTCCAATCATTTAGAATTAAGCTTAATATCTGAATCTGATTTGTCAGCTGCCTTGTATGAATTTTTTAATTCCAATAATACAACAGAATCAAATTCCGGTAGCGAATCATCAATCGTAGATAACTTGGATAAATTCTTAAATTTAAAGTTTAACTTGGAAAATTTAAAAAAGACTTATCAAGAAAGATTACAGCCTGTAGTAGAAATTAAATTAAGTTCCCAAGCAGGAATTTAATAAAAGAATAAGAAGCAAAAGAGGACTGTTTCAAAAAATAAAATCTTAATTTGAGACAGCCCTCTTTCTATATTATATAAACAGGAGGAATACAATGAATTTTAAATTTAACCATTATAATTTCAATGTACTGGATTTAGATAAGTCCATAAAGTTCTATGAAGAAGCCTTAGGCTTAAAGGAGGTTAGCCGTAAGGTATCAGACTCCGGTGATTTTATTTTAGTATATCTTGGAGATGGAAGTTCAGATTTTCAATTGGAGTTAACATGGCTTAGGGACTGGGATAGATCTTATAACCTTGGTGATAATGAATTTCATCTAGCCTTTGTAACAGATGATTATGAAAATGCATATAAAAAGCATAAAGAAATGGGATGCATTTGTTACGAGAATCCAGCCATGGGTATTTATTTTATTAATGACCCCGATGGTTACTGGTTAGAAATCATTCCAAAGAAATAATACTGCCACAAGCCCAAATTGGTAATTTTCTACCTTTTTGGGCTTACTTTTTTATTGCCTATATATACTGTGATCTATTCACATACTTAAATATGGTTACATAAGTTATTATTAAAAATATAAAGATTGGGGCAACAAGTATATGTATAGACACATAGTATATCCTGCCCAGATGGAGACTCAGTCCTTAGGGTATCTAAGGGTACGAACAACAACACAAAATTTGCTTCCCATAGAGGATGTTACTATTAGAATTTATTCGCCAAGTTCTCCTGATAGAGTTATCGAGGAATTTAAAACAAATAATGAAGGCCTTACCGATATGATATCACTACCGACTCCGCCAATAAATTATAGCCTGGAGCCATCATCCATACAACCTTATTCTAATTTTGATATGCAGATATCTGCTGCCGGTTTCGAATCAGTTTATGTAGCAGATATAGAAGTTTTACCACAAGTAACCGCCTTGCAAGAAGTAACCCTTACCCCAGTGCCGGAACCCATAGAAAGATCTTATATTATTTCACCCCACACCCTATATGCCGAATATCCCCCTAAGATACCTGAACCAGAAATAAAACCAACCGGTGAAACCGGTGAAATAGTTCTTGGCAGGGTAGTTGTTCCCGAATATGTTATAGTCCATGACGGACCTCCCTCAAGTTCGGCTCAGAATTATTATGTGAAATTTCAAGATTATATTAAAAATGTGGCTTCCAGTGAAATTTATGCAACATGGCCGGAAGCATCTATATATGCCAATGTGCTTGCAATTCTTTCATTTACTTTAAATCGTGTATATACAGAATGGTATCGTAATCAAGGTTATAATTTTACCATAACCTCCTCCACTGCCTTTGACCATAAGTGGATTAATGGACGTAACATATTTGATAATATTAGTTTTATAGTGGATTCAGTCTTTGTTAATTATCTATCCAGGCCCAATATTATACAACCTATTCTTACTCAGTACTGTGACGGTAACCGTGTTCAATGTCCCGGCTGGATGACTCAATGGGGTTCAAAATCCTTAGGAGATCAAGGTTACTCTGCAATAGAAATTTTAAGACATTTTTATGGTAGCAGCATATATATCAATACAGCTACACAAGTTTCAGGTGTTCCATCCTCCTGGCCCGGCTATAACCAAGATATCGGATCAACCGGCAGTAGTGTCCGTACAATCCAAGAACAACTTAATACTATATCAGAGGCCTATCCTAGAATACCTAAGATTATAGTAGACGGTATATACGGCCCTGAAACCGCCAATGCCGTTAGAATCTTCCAAGAGATATTTAATTTACCTGTAACAGGTGTTGTTGATATAGGAACATGGTATAGAATTTCAAGAATCTATGTAGGTGTCACAGGAATGGGTGTATGATAGGATTATTATTCTAGGCACCATCCGCACTCTTTAATCATATTGTATTATTGAATGATTTTTAGAGGTTAAACCATGTCTTATTCTTTTTTTAATAAATATGTGAGAGATAAAAATAAAAGTATCAGGCTGTATCCCGTACAGATGGGAACTCAAACCTTTGGCAAACTGCAAGTAAGATGTGTTACACCAAATATGGCTCCGATTGAAGGAGCTACAATTAGTATATCTTCTCCTTCTCAACCTACAGTCATACTAGAAGAACTAACAACAAATGTATCGGGACTGACTCCTCAGATAGAACTTCCGGCCCCACCCATTGATTACAGCCTAGAACCCTCAGAAGTGCAACCCTATGCAGAGTATAATATCCGGGCCATGCAACCGGACTATACTCCTGTTAGCGTCGCTAATATACAGCTTCTTGCCCAAGTTACTGCTATCCAAGATGCTACTATGGAGCAGGCACCGGAACCGGATATCGAAGGTTCTTTATTTGTTATCCCGCCCCATACCCTATTTGGAGATTTTCCTCCTAAAATAGCAGAACCGGAAATCGTCCCTGCAGCAGAAACAGGTGAAATTGTACTAAGTCAGGTTGTAATCCCGGAGTACGTCATTGTCCATGACGGTCCCCCAACGGATGCTTCCGCAGCTAATTATTATGTAAAGTTCCGAGATTATATTAAAAATGTAGCTTCCAGTGAAATCTATGCCACCTGGCCAGAATCCACCATTCAGGCAAATGTACTGGCCATACTATCTTTTACTCTAAATCGGGTATTTACAGAATGGTACCGTAATCAGGGATTTAATTTTACTCTTACCTCCTCTACAGCTTTTGACCACAAATGGATCCCGGGACGTAATATATTTGATAATATAAGCCTTATTGTGGATTCCTTATTTGTAAATTATTTATCCAGGCCCAATGTCAGGCAGCCTATCCTAACACAGTATTGCGACGGAAATAGAGTACAATGTCCCGGCTGGATGACCCAGTGGGGATCTAAGAATTTAGGAGATCAGGGATATGATGCCATAAGTATATTAAGACACTTTTACGGGGAATCAATCTTTATAAACACTGCACCTCAAGTATCAGGGGTTCCCTCTTCTTTCCCCGGTTATAACTTGGATATCGGAGCTAGCGGTGACAATGTAAGAACAATACAAGAACAACTAAATACTATTTCAGATACCTATACACAAATTCCTAAAGTTGCCGTAACAGGTCAATATAATGAACAAACTGCTGAAGCAGTAAAGGCTTTTCAAAGTATCTTCAATCTTCCTCCTAACGGAATTGTTGACTTTCCTACTTGGTATAGCATATCCGGTATATATGTAGCTGTTACTAGGATGGCAGAATTGTAAATTTTCTTAAAAATTTGTGCTTAATATCAAGAAAAAGGAGGGTAATACATACTCTCCTTTTCCTTTCTACCATTCAAAAATATAGGGCTCCCTATTATCTAAAGTGCCAAAATCATAACCTTTATCCTTTATCAAATCTATAATTTCCGGAAGGGTCTCTACGGTTAGCCTATTGATACCTGAATCATGCATTAATATAATAGGATGATCATAATTTTCCAGATCTTTTTCCACATTACGTCTAATGGAATATGCTGTTGGCCTTCCAACAGAATCATTGGAATCTACATTCCAATCATAACAGGCAAAGCCTCTACGTTTCATTTCATCAAGTAATACATCTTTCATTCCTTTGCTATATCCGTTATTACTTCCCCAGGGAAAACGGTATATATTTGCCCTAATTCCGGTAATTTCATAAATCTGTTGATACACTGTATTATAGTCTTCTAAAAACCGTTCCACCGAGCAATATATTTTATCGCAAATATGTGAATATGTATGAATACCTATGGTATGCCCTTCATTGGCCATTCTTCTTAAGGCTTCTTCTCCCTCCTTTGTAATTGCACTTCCTACAATAAAAAAAGTTGCAGGTATATTATTTTCATTTAAAATATCTAATATCTCAAAAGTATTTGAACTTGGTCCATCATCAAAGGTTAAATATGCGGTTTTCTTTTCCTTTAAATTTTTTTTAGGAGGATTATATACGGCATAAAGCTCGGGAAAAAGTGTAGTATAATCCCCATCCTTACTAGCTTCTGAATGAACATGTAAATGCTTCTGGGCTTCCAGATTATTTTCCAACTTGGCCATTAGCATAATACTATCATCATATTTTTTTTCTAAACTTAGTTCATCCTTAGATATTTTGTTTTTATCATCATTAGATAATGCATAAACTAAAAATAGACCGAAAAATATTAATATAATAAAATATATAAACTTATTCATTAAAAAATCCCCTCTTTTGCTGCTATACTTAATCATATGCAGTAAAAGAGGGGGAAATTGTATGTCCCTATACTTTTATCTTTGTTTTATTATGTAAATTTAGCCTTCCAAGGCCATTTTCTTAATTTCATAAAGAGCCTGCCTAACCGGCGGGGTGATAAGAATAAGAACAGTTAAAATAGCTTCCGGTACAATATAAGAGGCGTTATAGGTTAAGGAATACAATATTACATTTTTTCCTCCTGCATACTCATGGAAATAAACTATTCCTGTTATTACATGGCAGATATATCTTCCGGTCACCCCTAAAAGATAACCCTTAATTATTCCGTATTCTGACTTGGAAAATAAGCCTGCCAGCCCCAGACATCCAAAGGCAATAGGATAATCTAAAATAGGCTGGATTAATGTTATGGCATAAGGCTTTAATATAAAATCTAATATTCCATAGGCTACCCCTGTGATTATACCGGACTTGGTTCCATACAGATAACCTATCAAACAAATAAAAAACATCCTAAACAGTGTGATAGAACCTCCAAAGGGAAGATCATATACGGTAAAAAATGATGTTACCACTGCCATTGTCATGGCCACTGAAGAAAAAGCCAATTGCTTGATATTAAACTTGTGCTCTACATTGCTAACTGTAAGTAAAACAACTAAGAGCATAACTATAATTATCAGTAGGACTATTTTTCCTGCCGTAGTAGGATAAAAACTTTGACTTTCAAGATCTCTTACTATAAAAAAATCAAATAATTTTTCAAACACAAAAAAACCTCCTTTTATTTGCTAAGGAGGGGACACTTGACACTTGATTGCTTCCTTACGCCGGTATTACCCGGATCAAGTAGTGAGGGTCAGCATGTTATTACTAAACATGCTTCTCAGCTGTCGCTCCCCTAGCATTATTATTAATACATATGTAGTTTCCTACTCTATCATATACAATCCTTATATACTTGTCAATACGTTATATATTAATTTCAAGTAAATTAAGTTGTTTATAAAAAAGGTGCCCCATATGATGAAATATCATCTTGGGACACCATAAAAGATTGATTTTTCTTTGTCTTTCGGTCTGATTACATCATACCCATTCCGCCTGCGCCAGCGGGCATAGCAGGTTCGTCAGACTTTATGTTCACTACAACACCCTCAGTAGTTAATAAGGTGGAGGCTATGCTGGTTGCATTTTGTAGGGCGCTTCTTGTAACCTTAGTAGGATCTAGGATACCTGCTTCTACCATATCTACATATTCTTCTGTCAAAGCATTAAATCCGATTCCAGGATTGCTCTCCTTAACCTTGCTGGTAACTACGGAGCCTTCTAAGCCGGCATTTTCAACTATGCAGTAAAGAGGAGCTTCAAGGGCCTTAAGGATAATATTTGCACCGGTTCTTTCGTCACCTTCTAAGGTATCTGCCAATTTAGCAACCTCTTTAGAAGCATGGATAAATGCGGAGCCACCGCCGGCAACAATACCTTCCTCAACAGCTGCTCTTGTAGCTGCTAAAGCATCCTCTAAACGAAGTTTGCTTTCTTTCATCTCTGTCTCAGTGGCTGCACCAACTTTAATTACTGCAACACCACCGGATAATTTAGCAAGTCTTTCTTGTAATTTTTCTTTATCAAATTCAGAAGTTGTTTCTTCAATCTGAGCCTTAATCTGATTAATTCTAGCTTCAATCTCAGCTTTTTCGCCTAAACCGTCAACAATAATTGTATTTTCTTTCTGAACCTTAACTGATTTTGCACGTCCAAGCTGATCTAAAGTAGTTTCTTTTAAATCTAGACCAAGCTCTTCAGTAATTACTGTACCACCTGTAAGGATAGCAATATCCTGAAGCATAGCTTTTCTTCTGTCACCGTATCCGGGAGCTTTTACAGCTACACAGGTAAATGTTCCTCTTAACTTATTAAGAACAATTGTTGTAAGAGCTTCACCTTCTACATCTTCAGCAATGATTAATAATTTTGCACCGGATTGTACCACTTGCTCAAGCAGAGGAAGAATCTCTTGGATATTGGAAATCTTCTTATCTGTAATTAAAATATATGGATCTTCAAGTACTGCTTCCATCTTATCCATATCAGTGCACATATAAGCTGAAATATATCCACGATCGAACTGCATACCTTCAACAAGGTCAAGTTCAGTCTTCATAGTCTTAGATTCTTCAACAGTAATAACACCGTTGTTGCTTACTTTTTCCATAGCATCTGCAACTAATTGTCCTACAGTGTCATCACCGGCAGAAATTGCAGCAACTCTTGCAATTTGATCTTTGCCTGTTATTTTTGAGCTCATCTTAACGATTGACTCTACCGCTACATCTGTAGCTTTCTTCATTCCTCTTCTAAGAATAATAGGATTTGCACCTGCAGCCAGATTCTTCATTCCCTCACTGATCATAGCCTGTGCAAGAACAGTAGCAGTTGTAGTACCGTCACCGGCTACATCATTGGTTTTTGTTGCTACTTCTTTTAGAATCTGAGCACCCATATTCTCAAATGCATCTTCTAATTCTATTTCTTTTGCTATAGTAACACCGTCATTGGTAATTAAAGGTGTTCCGAAAGATTTGTCTAAAACAACGTTTCTACCCTTGGGACCTAAAGTAACTTTTACTGTATTGGCCAGCTTGTTAACTCCTACCTCAAGGGCCTTACGTGCGTCAGCACTATATTTAATATCCTTAGCCATGTAATATCTCCTCCTTTATTAGTCTTCTACTATTGCTACTATATCGCTCTGCTTAACGATGATAAACTCTTCTTCATCAAGCTTAACTTCTGTTCCGGCATATTTTGAATATATAACTTTATCTCCGACTTTTACTTGCATAGTAACTTCTTTACCATCAACCATGCCGCCTGGTCCAACAGCAATAACTTCTGCCTGCTGTGGTTTTTCTTTTGCTTGACCGGGTAAAACAATTCCGGACTTTGTTGTTTCTTCTGCAACTAACTGCCTTAAAACCACCTTATCTCCTAATGGTACAAGCTTCATTTCATATTCCTCCTTTAAATTATTACATGTGAAATAACACCTTGTCATAATAAAATTTATATATTTACATTTTGTGTTATTTCCACTATGTATTATTAACCAAATTTTGAGAATTATTAGCACTCTTGCCTGTTGAGTGCTAACTGATAGTTAATATATTAGTAAATTTACTTTTAATATGCAACTTCACATCTAATAAAATTTGGCATATTATTCATCGTTTTCTCCCGCTTACTCTTAATATCTCATTTTTTCTCATCTTTTCTAATTTTATCTGTCTGAGCATATATAAAACTTAATATAATAGTGCAAATAAGAAGAGTTATCACCCTATGGCAATAACTCTTCTTATTCCCATATACTACTTCTAGTATATTAAGAATTAGAAACTCTATACCAAAACCGGTATTATTATTCTAATAAAATATCCATCTAAATGATACTATTAGTCTTCGTAATTGCTCTTGGTAATGCATCCTTTGAATTTTTCCATGGTTCATTAGCATAACGATAATCAAATTTATTAATAAACCATTCTAAATCATCTCTGACCCTTTTCATATTCTCAATATATAATAAGTTCAAATCATCGGTAAAGGATTTAAGTTGGCTACCGCTTAAATGCTTAGGAGCTACTTTATAAAGTAAAGCATAATGATCATTACAAAATCCTTGACAAGCTTTAAACTTTTGCCTAAATTCTTCTTCATGACGATATAAATAAAATACTGTGGCTATATAACGTTCAAAAGTCCGATTAATCATTTCACATATATAGCAGGAGCTATTAAGCTTCTCCATATAGGATACAACACCTAGACTGGACCCCTGCTTTTTAAACAAAGAAGGTGCTGCTATTTTTGTACTACTGGCGGATTGTTTCTCAACATCCTTAATTACTCTATCCATATGACTTTTTAAAATTAGAGCTAATCCAAGACGGTTCTGATTCTTATATAAAAGTTCCATATGACTTTTACAAAAACCCAACCTTGAAGTTTCACCACGGACATCATCTTCCATATAACTAGGTCCCATGGTAAAATCAATTGCCTTTTCTTCTAATTCTTTTCTCATATTACAAACCGGACATTCTGAAACCTTATCAAATGCTTCATTCACAGGTATAGTATGCAATTTTTCCTTCAATTATCTTCCCTCTTTTATCAATTCTTTTATATCTCTTGCTCTCTCCTTAATTCTTTCACTGGCATCCCTTGAGACTAATACTCTAGATACCCATCTTGATGCTTCGTCTAAGTTCCCCTTCTTTCTGGCCAGTTCTGCTACAAGAATTGTCATAGTATTTTCATCCATACCGCACATAGGAAATGATTCTTTCATAAATGCCTCAGAAAAGCCCTCATATGCATTGGATAAAAACTCTTTTTCCTCTTTTTTAAGTTTAGCTATTTCTTCTTTATAATTAGGTGTATCTAAAGGAAGATTCTCTGCCTTTCCCCTAATTACCCATGCTGTCTTTAAACAGGTATATGCCCTTTCTGAAGTCTTTGCTTTTTTTATAATAGAATTTACCAAGGCCATCTTATGTCTTGCGATTGCATCATCATAGGTATAGACACTTTCAGGTTCTGCAGTGGGCTTATATTTTACAGAAATATTCTTCCTTATTAAATCAGCCTGAGCATTAGTTACATACTTAAAAAATCTGTTCAATGCTGCATATCCACATTTGGGACATAAAATGGCATCATATTTTAAAGGATCCGCCTGTACATATTTTGGCCTTAAATCCGTATCAAGACTTTGAAGTTTTACCCTACCTGTTTTAACTGCCTTGGATTTAAATTCCGTATTACAAACAGGGCATGTATAGGTCTTATCAAAAATTATATCTGCTTCAGAAAAGGTGTTTTGCTTACTTTTCTTACCGTCTTTTTCTTCATCCTTTTCCTCTTCATCATATATATTGATATTTGATAAATTATTTAGTCCAAATTCCTCTAATCCAGAAAATAAATTAGCCATAGTTCCTCCTCTGCTTGTATCAGTTAAAAATAACTATATATATCAAAGTTTATGATTGGTTTTATTATGTAATATGATATCACATTATTAATAAAGATAAAAGTTTAATTTGTCTACAATATTATTTGTAAAGTAAAAAGCTGTACTACAATTCCCTATAAGGGATATAGCACAGCTTCTTTTAGCAAAATGTTTAAATTATTTAGTTCTGTAAAAAATATGGTCACCTATAATCTTGTAGTCATATTTTTTCTTTATACTTGATGCACCTTTTTTCATCCTAAAACAGAGAAAATCACCGATATTATTTTCCCCTTCTAGGGCAGCCTTTGCTGCTCTAATCGCCCTATTCATTGCCTTTTTCTCAGATGCAGAATTACGACCAGGGTATTTGCCTGTATCATAAAGCTCTAAGGCCCTATCCAAAATACTTTTACCTGTCTTTTTATTCTTTACTGTAACTGAAAATTGGACTGACCATTTCCTGTCGTATATTACTTCTTCAATGGTGTTTACATGGGCATAAGCCTTACTTTTAGCTCTATTAAGAACTACATTAGCTACGGCAAGCATACCCTCATAGGACTGATCCCCTGCTTCTGAATAAACTAGAGCTGATAATAGTCTGAGTTCCTTCTTAGAATAAGCAGGCTTTTTCTTCTTAGTCTCTTTCTTCTTGGTCTCTTTCTTCTTAGCTTTTTCTTTCTTCTTTTCTTCTTCCTTT